>Ga0308167_1001980_pt1 | contig 20765 bp, 10 predicted proteins | sample PhyCR1_2_FD_202138 | JGI IMG/M metagenome (GOLD analysis project Ga0308167, IMG submission 202138) | Phyllosphere microbial communities from UC Gill Tract Community Farm, Albany, California, United States - DLSLRC.R1 | ecosystem: Host-associated > Plants > Phyllosphere > Unclassified | place... | reverse complement strand
CGTTCAGCCGGGTGTGCTCACCCGCCGTCACGTCAAAGCCGCCCTTCCCGGCAAAGAGGCCGGTCTGCTCCGCCACGCTCTGCCAGTTGCTGTGCATTTTGTCCTGGCTGAGGTTGACGCTCGCCGATCCGGTCATCGAGCCGAAGGTGAAGCTGCCGCCCGCGCTGGCGTTCTGCTGCTTACTGTCGTAGCGGTCGCTGTCCTGTTCCGAGGTCAGCGTCAGGTTGCGGCCCGTGTCGACCTTCACGCTGTCGCCGCGCATCTGCGCTCCCGTCAGCGTGGTGTCGCGCCCGGCATTCAGGCTCAGCCCGTTGCCCGCCGTCAGCGTGGTCTCGGTGTGGGTCAGCCCGTTGACGTTCTCGCGCCCCTTGCCCGCGTTGACGCTGGCCGAGATGCTGATGCCGTAACCGCCCGATCCGGCGGTCAGGCCGATACCCAGGCTGCCGCCCTTGCTGCTGTTGGTGCTGTCGGTACGTTCGCTGTTCTGCGCCGACAGCAGGCTGATGTCGTTTTTCGCCGTCAGCCCAAGGTCACCGCCCGCCTGAAGCTGGCTGCCCTGCACGCGGATGTCGCCCGCGCTGCCCGGCTGTGCGCCGGTGGCGGTGATGGCCAGGTTACCGCCCGCGCCCAGCGTGCTGCCCTGCGCCTCGCGGCTTTCGCTGCGGGTCTCGCTTTTCGATGACTGGCTGCCGTAAGAGAGGCTGATGCCGACCGAGCTGGTGGAGCCTTCGTCATAGCCTTTGTCGCCCGGCTTCAGGCCCGCGGCGGCGTTTCTGGCGTTCGCCGCGTCGGTCTGCGCGCCGTCCATCTGGTAAGCCTGCGCGGCCTGGGCCGCCGTCAGCGCCGCTTTGGTGCCCTGCAGCGCCTTCAGCCGGTCATCGCCGCTCTCATCGGCGGTGCGGGCGGTCTGCACCGCCGTGTTCAGCGCCGCGCCCACCGTGCCGGACAGCGCCAGCGTCAGGCCGCTCTGTTTCTGCTCGGTCTTCGTCAGCGCGGTATGGCTGTTTTCGGCCGCGCTGACAGTGACGTCGCTGCCGCTCAGGGAGAGATCTTTACCGGCGATCACGTCGCTGCCGTGCACGGTAAGCTGGTTACCGGCGCTGAGGGTCACGCTGCCGTCGCTGCTGCCCACCGTGCTGCCGCGGCTGAGTGCGCCGCTGGCGTCGGTGCTGCTCTTCTGCATCGCCTGACCCACGGTGAAGCCGATGCCGCCGGTGCCCATCAGGCCCGATTTTTTCTCCTCGCGCTGATGCACCTCAGTATTCGTTTCTGTGGCGGTTGTGATGCTGAGATCGCGGCCCGCGGTCAGCGCCACGTCCTGCGTGCCGGCGACGTTGCTGCCGGTCACGGCAACGTCGCGGCCCGCCTGAAGCCGGACGCTGTCGCCGCTCAGCGTGGTGCCGAGCGCCTCGCTGCTGTGCAGCTCGTCGTGGGTTTCCAGGCTGCTGCCCGACAGCAGCCCTTTGCTGGTCTGCTTACTGTGTTCGGTGAGATCGGTCCGGCTGTTGCCCGCGCTGAGCACGATGTCGCGTCCCGCAATGGCAGTCAATGCGCCGCCCGCCGTGACGTCCGCGGCGGTGGCGCGGATATCCTGTCCGGCACTCAGCTCCAGCGCGCCACCGGCGGTGATACGCGTCCCGGCATCGCTCTGCTGTGACAGGCGACGGTAGTTATCGCTGTTCCAGCTGTCGTTTTCACTGTGCTGCGTACTGAGAGTGCCGAGCGTCAGGTCATTGCCCGCATGGATCGTCGTTGTGCTCTTCTTTCCGGTGTTGCCGATATCGCTGGCGGCCAGATTAATGTTGTTCAGCGCGCTCAGCGTCAGGGCACCATCGGTGCCCTGCACGTAGATACCGGCCGGACGATCGATCCAGCGGTCAGTGCCGTCGCCGCGCAGCGTGGACTGGCTGGTGATGTCGCGCCCCGCCAGCAGCGTAACCTGACTGCCGCCGCGAATTGTACCGCCGAGGTTAGTGATATCCTGCCGTGCGGTGAGATTCACCGTGTTGCCGCTGATGTAGCCGCTGTTGGTCAGCGACTGTGCCGTCAGTTGCGTCACGTCGCGCCCCTTGATGGTGCCGCTGTTGGTGATGTCGTTGCGGGCCGCCAGCGCCACGCTACCGCCCCCGATCAACGCGCCGTCGCCGGTTAAGTCACCCTGCTTCACCTTCGCATACACCTGCGGCACCAGCACCGTCTGCTGTGTGCCATCCGGCAGCGTAACGGTCTGATTCACCAGCCAGACGATATCGCTGGTGAGCAGCGCCATCTGCGCCGGGGTCAGTGCCACGCCCGGAACCAGCTGGTACGCTCTGGCAAAGGCTACCCCATTATTCATCAGCCCGCGATACTGATCTTCATCGCTGCTATACCCGCTGATATAGCGATTGCCGGTCATCTGAATAATCTGATCGCGCACCAGACGCTGTTCGTAATAACCATCGCCCAGTCGTTTCAGGATCAGGCTGCTGTCGCTGATCAAAGCGTTCTGCATATAGTCGCTGCTGAGCCACTGCTTCTGATTGACAAAGCGCGGATCGGTCTCAACCAGGTAGTGACTGTCGCTGCCGGGCTGTAACTGATAAAGGCTGTTATCCGGCAGACGGGTATCCGGTGAGACGGCGCGGATCACGGGCGTAATGGTCTGTCCGTCGACCACCGTGGCGGGCAGCGTCAGCGAGAACTGCTGTCCGGCAGGTAACAGCAGCGGCCGGTCTTTGAGGCTGCCAAGCTTGTCCAGCGTCAGCGCACTGTCATAGCGTAATCCGGCTGGCAATAATGTACTGCCGCTATCCGTGGCGTTCAGCGCCACGGCCGTCACCGCCTGCTGGACCGCAGGCTTGCCAATGCTGGCAGCCTGCGCAGTGACGCCCTTCTGCTGCCGGTTGCCGGTCTGGTAGCCCTTGCCCTGGGGTGCGGCGTTCGCCTGCCAGCTAAGGGTCTGCAGATCGATGGTCTCCGTCACGGGTGCCGGGCGATAGGTTTTCCGATCCTTGCCCTGGGAGGTTTCGGTTCCGCCAAATTTCTTTTTCTTCTTTTTCGCATACCAGCGCACCGATTTTCCGTCGTCCGTGGTGACACGCGTTCCTTTCGTCGCCTGATTATTCAGCTCGCCTATCTTACCGCCCAGCACGGCACCCGCGACAATCTGGCTGTCATGGTTGTTGAGGCGGCCGGCGCTAAAGGTCATATTACCACCCGACAGGATTTTGCCCGGATCGCTCTCTTTGATCTGGGTTTCCTTCACTATCCGCCGGTAGTCATACTCATAAAACTCGCTGCCGCTGGTGCCGTCCGGCATTTTTGCCGTGTGTACGCCATATTTATTTTTTTTGCTGGTGTCCACTTTGGCCCAGTCGAAACGGTCAGTATGGCCTTTGAGCACTGCGTCATGGTGCTGGCTATCTTCGGTTTTAACGACCTGCGTGGTCAGGTGGCGGTTGGTATTGTTAATTTCCGCCATACTGATCGTGGCATCCTGTCCGGCCTCAATCGTTGCACCATCATTGCTGAGCTGCTGCCCCTGTCCTGTGGCCTGATAGCTCGCGTCCAGCTGGCCGCCAATATGCAGATCGCCATCACTGTAGATCAGCGCATGGTCGCGGTTGTTCAGGGTGCCCGCCGCAATATCCATTCGCTGACGTGCTGCAATCACCGCCGCTTTGCCGCCTTCGCTGAGGTTGTTGAGCAGCGCGGCCGCAATGGCGACATGATCGCCGAAGATACGGCCGGTGCCGCTGTTATTCAGGACACCCGCCACCAGATGTGTCAGGCCACCGTCAATCAGACCACGATTATTCAGGGTATCCGCTGCCGTGATGTGGGTCTCCCCGCCGCTGATCTCGCCGTTTTTCTGATTGTTGATGTTGTGCGCAGTGAGGAATAACGCCTGCTGACCCGCGAGGGTCCCATCATTGGTGACGTTGCCGCCCGCCGCCAGGCGAAGCGTGCCGTTGGCTTTAACCTCTGAGAGGTTATGGAAATCACCCGCCAGCGTGATGCCGAGATTACCCTGCGACAACATCTGCCCGTCACCACTCAGCGCAGCCGCGCTGATCTGTGCCTCTTTATCAGCAATCAGCGTGCCCTTCTGATTGTTGATGGAGAGCGCCTGGGCCTGCGACCTGTCCTGAATAATCAGCGTATCTGCTGATGAGATCAGCCCGCTAACGTTATTCAGCGCCTGTTGCACGGTGAGTGCCAGCCGCTGTTTTGCGCGCAGTGCGCCCTGGTTGTTGTCCAGCGAGACGGTTTCGAGGGTTAAACTGCCCGCTTCAATCCCTTTGCCGTTCTGTCGGGTATCGCGGTTGATCAGCGATGGCGTGGAGACCGTCATCTGCTGGCCGCCCTGAATCAGCCCGCTGCGGTTATCCAGTTGCTGGCTCAGCGACAGCGCGCCGTTGCCAACGCTTTGTACCAGGCCGTCATTGTTGACCAACTGACCCGCCGTCAGCGACAGCGTACCTGCCGAAAGGAGTCTGCCCGTCTGATTAAGCAGCGCATTCTGTCCCGCATTGAGCGTCAGATCGGTGCCGCCCTGCATCTGCCCCTGCTGGTTATCCACCGTACCACTGTCGATATGAAGGTTGCCGGCACTGGCGATCAGTCCGCGCTGGTTAGTCAGCGTCTGGCCTGCCGTGTTAAGGATGATATCCCCCGCCGACTGCAGTTTCCCGTCGCTGTTGTTCAGTGCCTGGCCGTTGAACGTCAGTCCGCTATTACCTGCAACCTGCCCCTGACTGTTGTTGAGTTGGCTGGCAATGAGCGATGCCTGCTGTCCGGCGGCAATAAAGCCGGTCTGGTTATCAATCGTGCCGCTGCGCAGATCCAGACTGTTCAGGGCAACGATGCCACGCTGGCTACCACTGTCGCGATTGATCAAAGCGTGACCCTGGGTATCCAGCATCATGTCGTTACCGGCCTGTAACAGACCGCCCTGATTTTGTAGCTCGCCGCTGGTGAGATCGAGTCGTCCTTTACCGCCCGACAGCGTGCCGGACTGGTTGCGGATGTCGCCCGATACGACACGGGCACCGTTATAGCCGGTGATGAAGCCGCGAAGGTTATCCAGCGTGCCGCTATAGAGCTTCAGGATGCCGGCGCTGAACAGGCCACCTGCCGTTCCACTGTCGCGGTTAATCAGATTGTTGCCGTGGGTATCCAGATTAAGATCGCCACCCGACTCAATCCTGCCTGCACGGTTGTTGAGCAGCCCGCTATCCAGTTGCAGCGTGCCTTTAGCGCCCAGCTGACCCTGCTGATGATCAAAGGTCTGTTGGTGGGTGTCGATAAGGATATTCTGTCCCAGCATCACGCCATTACGGCCATCGATCTGGCCGCTGGAAAGGCGCAGATCGCCGCCTGCAACGAGTCCGCCGTGCTCACCGCTGTCGCGGTTAATGAGTTCGCCGCCCTGGGTGTTGACTGAAAGCGCCTCACCTGACTGAAGCAGGCCGCGCTGGTTATCAATGCGATTGCTTTCCAGCGTCAGCTCATGATCGGCATTAATAATTCCATCAGCGTTGTTCAGTGCTCCGCTGTTGAGCTGCAGATTACCCGCCGAGACCAGCGAGCCGCTGCTGTTGTCGATATCACCACTGCTGACATGCAGATTCGCGCCCGCAGCAACGGCACCTGATGCCGCGTTGTTCAGTGCCTCTCCGTGCGTATTCAGCTGCATATCTCCGGCAGACTGCAGTCGCCCGCCGCGGTTATCCAGCGCGCCGCTGTTCAGTTCCAGATTTCCTCTGGCACTGATCAGACCCGACCTGAAATCAGCAGCCTGACCCTGGGTATCGATCAGCAGGTTCTGTCCCTGAATAATTCCCTGGTTGCCCGCAATCGTTCCGGTGGAGAGTTGCAGATCGCCACGTGCCACAATGCCGCCGCGATCGCCGCTGTCGCTAGTGATTAGCTGCGCGCCATGCGTATCCAGTGACAGCGCCTGACCCGATTGTAATAAGCCTCGCTGATTGTCGAGCGCACCCGTCTTCAGCGTCAGCGCGCCATCCGACATCAGGATGCCGTCAATGTTGGTCAGCGGGCCGCTATTGATGTTGGTTGCCGAGGCAGCGGCGATGACGCCGTTCTGGTTATCCAGGTCGCCACTGTTCAGGCGTAATGCGCCACCGCTGATGATTCCTGTTTTGCCACTGTCACGGTTATTCAGCGCCTGCCCGTGGGTGTCGAGCGCAAGGTCACCGCCTGACTGGATCAGGCCGGTATGATTGTCTGTTTTGCCACTGGAAATGCTGAGATCGGTAGCCGCTACCAGATTGCCGCTGGTATTGTTCAGTTCACCCTGCTGCGTGTCGATGGCTACGCCGTGACCGAGTACGCTTCCACGCTGATTCTCCAGCGCCTGACTGCGCAGGGTGACCTGCTGGCCCGCGTCGATGCGACCCTGGGTGTTATCAATAGTCTCACGGGTCTTCAGCATAGCGTCACCGCCGGTTGAGGCGATAAGACCCTGCTGATTGTTAAGACGTGCGCCGGTGAGTTGCAGATTGCGGCTGGCCTGCATTGCACCCTGCGCGTTCGTCAGGGTCTCCTGAACCTGCAGTTGCAGATCGCCGATGCCCGCCGCCAGCAACGTGCCACTACTGTTATCCAGGCTGCCTGAGGCGAGATTAAGGTTACCGCCGCTCTCTATCCGTCCACCGTGATTGTCTGCATCACCTGAAACCGCAATGGTCATCTCACCAGTGCCGCGCTGCGACAGCAGACCCTGCCGGTGATCCAGCGTACCCGCTGTTAGCGTCAGCGCCTCTGCCTGGGTATGCCCTTCTGAGAGGTCAAGACGGTCGCCGCTGAGCGTTAACGCACCCGCTGACAGCAGATTGCCCTGATTCCCGTCCAGCCGGGTCGCATTGAGGTTCAGCGCGCCATTATTGCCCGCCAGCTGCACCGTGCCGCCCTGATTATCGAGGCATGGCGTATCGAGTTGCAGCGAATCGCCGTTACCTGCGATGAGTCCGCCGCGGTTTTCAATGTGCTGAGCCTGTAGCCGGGTATCACCTTCATTGCTCAGCGTGCCCTGATTGTTGAGCAATGAACCGGTGGCGATCGTCAGGGCTTCGCGGTTTTGCTGACGCAGCAGACCGCGATTGTTACTGACGTTTTGTGCCGTTATCGCCAGGCTGCCAGCGGCCAGTTTGCCGTCGTCATTGTTAAGCGCTGTCGCGGCCTGGATTCCCAGCGTGCGGCCCGCTACCGTTGCGCCTTTGGTGCTGATATCTGCCTGCGTAGAAGTCAGTGCGATGACATAGGCGGAAGTCTGACTCCCGCTAACATCGACCCGGCTGCCCCGCGCCTGAATCTGGTCGTGCGCCAGGTTTTTACCCTGCGCTTTAAGCTCGCCCTGGCTGGTCAGCAGTAAACTGCCGGGCTGGCTCAGGGTATCGTTGCCATCAACGCCTGCCGCAAGCGTGCTTTCAGCGGAGCTCTGAAGGGTGCTGGCGGAGAGCGTCGCGTTACGGCCCGCGCTCACCAGCCCGCTGTTGCGCAGCGTGCCGCTGGACGTCAGCGTGACATCCTGCTGTGATACGATGTTGCCGCGGTTATCCTGGTCACCCGTGCTGGCTATCTGCAGTGCGGCCTGGCTTTGCAGCGTACCGCTGTTTTCCAGTCTGCCATCCACGCTCAGGTGCAGCTCACCGGCGCTGGCACCCAGCTCACCGGCATTCCGCACGCCAACCCCTTTTTCAGTGCCGGTCAGGGTAATTTTATGGGCATACATACCGCCAATCGCCGCGACGTCGAGTGCAAACTCAGGCCGTGTCGTCCCATTATCCGCTTTTACTGTGGTGACGTTGCCTTCAGCTGCCACCTGGTTCCTGCCTGTAACCACATTCAGTTCACGGGCATGAACTTTTGCGTTAACCGCGACCGACTGCGCAATAATCTGGGTGTAGTCCGCATCACTGTCATTCAGGCCCTGACCTTCGATATTGATGCGTCCGCCATTCACATCGAAGCCTTTGAGCTGACCGTTTTCAATCAGCGCCTGTCCGGTAGTTAGCGTGTTGCGGCTGGCGTTGATAAATCCGCAGCCGTTACAGGTAATGCCTGAGGGGTTAGCGATGACGACGGCAGCCCGTTTACCCGCCACTTCGATAAACCCGTTCAGCTGGCTGGGATTACGACTGTTCACTTCGTTGAGGATGACCGTCGCTTCCTGCTTTGACAGCCACGGGTTAGCCGCCACCATCCCACCCAGTTGAGTGGCGGTATTCTGATGACTGTTGTTCAGGATTGCGCCGCGCGCGTCGACGTCGAGCTGGCTGTACTGATTGCGGGAAACACCCTGGCTGTTGGGCGTCTGAATGTTGATTTGCGGCAGACCGTTGGCCGTCGCCATAACGGTAGGCTTCTGGCTGCCCGGCGCGCTGCTGTCTGCCACAATACCGGCCTGCACCGGCAGACTGACCACACCCGCCGCCAGCCAGAGTGCAAAACTGAGCGGAGAGATCCGCACCCTTGCCTCAGTGTCTGAGGTACGTTTCGGGCAGCGGGCAACGCGCGAATAGCCGCTGCGGGTGATGTCAGACACCACCATTAACATGCCGCGAACCCGGTTGAAGATAAGTCGATAGCAAAGTTTATTCATAATGCGCACAGTCCATTGTCAGCAATATCGATAAAAGGTTTAGTAGTTCCAGTTCACGCTGAAACCAAAAGTAGCCGGATCGGTTTTAAAGCCGTCCGGTTTCGACAGAGGAATACCGGCAAAAAAATCGTAACTCAGGCTGGCGGGCGTGATGGCACCGCGTAGCCCGATGACGCCGCCCGCCAGATGACGTCCCAGCGGCCCGCCCTGAGAGACGCTGTTGCCGCCCACCTCGCCATAGTCTGCACCCAGATAGAGTTCCTGAGCGGGCAGCGGCGTCTGCCACGCCAGCGTGTTCTGAACGGTCCAGCCCCGGCTGGCGCTAAGGGTGCGTTCACCATCAAAACCGCGCACGGTCCAGCGGTTGCCAATGGCGAACTCATCCTGCGGTGTCAACGGGGTGTTACTCATCTGGCGACGGTATTGTATGTTGTAACTTAATCGCTGATTTCCCAGCGTGAAGGGCGTGGTAAGTCCCGCCTGCCAGGTCAGAATTTTAGAAAGCGCGGTGGCATAGGTGGAATCCTGATACGACTCCTCCCAGGCTGGCAGCGCACCGAACCAGCGCGTGCCCCGCTGATAGCTGACACCGGCGTCCAGCGTGGCCGAACCAATATAGTGCCGGTGCGACAGGCCGAGTCGCCATGCGCTGGTACGTCGCTGCTGGCTGGTGATTTCGGTGTCGTTGATAAAGTTACGCGACTCTTTGACCAGCACATCGGCGCTGACAGTGGTTTTAGCGGCTGCATTGCGGTAAATCACCCGGCTCGCCTGCACATCCAGCGAGCGGCTCTTACCGGCGTAGAGAAAATCGCGGCTGTAACCGGCGACGGTCTGATGATAATCGTAGTCGCTGGCGGTAAGGCCAACCAGCCAGTAACCCAGGGGCACCGAGTAGTGTCCCGACAGGCTTTTGCTGCTTTTTCTGCTCGCAAATCCCAGGTCGCGGCTGGCGGTCAGATAGAAGAGATCGCTGAGGGAGGTCGGGTTATCCAGCGCCAGCATAATCCCGCTCTGATAGCGCCCGGTACTCTCGGTGCCGGAATCATCCAGCCATGCGCCGAGTCGCCAGAAACGGCGCTGCGTGCGTTCAATCACGATGTCACTTTCACCCGGATTGAGGCCAGGATGGAGCGCCATATGCGCCTCCACCGTCGGCAGACGTTGCAGGTTTTCCAGCCCCTGTTCAATATCACGCAGATCAAGCAGATTGCCGGCATGGGCTGGCAATGTCGGCCACAGACTGACGTAGCGGGATGAGGAAGGTGACAGTTCCACATTGCGGATTTTACCAGGCACGATCAGCAGGTGCAGAACGCCCTGACGCAGATCCTGTTGCGGAGCCAGCACGCGCGTGGTGACCCAGCCATGATTGATCAGCCGGTTTTGCAGCGTGCTCATTAACTGGCTGATGCCTTTTACGCCGAGACACTGGCCATTAGCCTGAGTAGCCAGACGCTGCAGAGGCACCCAGTGCGGCAGCGCCTCCTGGCCGGAAAGGCTGACCTGCTGAATAACAAAACAGGGTGTTTCCGCGGGAACTTGAGGTGGGAAGGTGCCGGAACCGTTTCTGAGAGTCGCACATCAGGCACCGGTGGCATTAGCCGCTGCTGACGCGCTTTTTGTTGCTCCTGCTGATGTTGCAACTGCTCATCACCCGTTGCTGCCTGCGCAGTGCAAATTGGCAGGGTGTTAACCAGCAGAACGCAAAGCAAAGGTGCCAACGTTGTTAAAACTCCATTTTTTTGGGGCTGCATAACCGATCCATGTGGTTAAGGTGTAACAAAATGTATATAACTACTTTCATGCGCACATTATGCCGCCGGAATCAGGAAGCACAAGAAAAATTACAGTAAAAATCACACCATACTTACAAAATCCAGTGGGGTACGCGATTTAAAAAGTACCAATATCTAACTGTATTTCAGGTTTTATTTATCAGGTGAATCGCCGGGATTAACTAATGGTGCCGATACAGATATTTTTAGCCAATCAATAACAAGGGATTAGCCAGCCCTTAACCAACCGAGACCAGACCTGCAACCAGGCTAACAACGGAACTGAAGTAGTCTGACTCGTTGCCTGAACAGTTTTCTGGCTACAGCAAATATTCTTCCGTTAATCCTATTGATATGAACGGCACTAATTTCAGGCACCACCCTGCTTATTCCCTGCCATGATCATATTTTTTACTTAATTAAAAATTATGAATTTATTTTGTTTGAGTCGATACCGCACTATCCTGCGCTTGCTTCTGTTTCGGTGCCTTTCAGGGACATAAAAAAAGCCCCCTCAGAATCGAGGAGGCTTAGCCTTAACCAGGTTTATCGCGGTTACTTAGTGCAGCTTAAGCCGCGGGCGAAGAACCCGGTTGATGCTACCGACCAGCATCATCAGGCCGGTTTTAAAGTAGCCGTGGAGTGCGACCTGGTGCATACGATAGAGTGAGATGTAGACAACGCGTGCAATGCGCCCTTCCACCATCATCGAGCCGCGCATCAGGTTACCCATCAGGCTGCCGACGGTACTGAAGCGGGAGAGCGACACCAGCGAGCCATGATCTTTATAGACATAGGCTTTCAGCGGTTTACCGTGACGCTGCGCCAGGATGTTATCCATGGCGCGTGAGGCCATCTGGTGTGCCGACTGGGCGCGTGGCGGAACAAAACCACCGCCAGGCAGGGCGCAGGAGGCACAGTCGCCAATCGCGTAGATGTCATCGTCCAGCGTGGTCTGCAGTGTCTCTTTTACCACCAGCTGATTGATGCGGTTGGTTTCCAGTCCGCCAATCTCTTTCAGGAAGTCAGGGGCTTTAATGCCTGCGGCCCAGACCATCAGATCGGCTTCGATAAACTCGCCACCTTTGGTATGCAGGCCCTTCGGCTCAGCGCTGGTCACCATGGTTTGTGTCAGAACACGCACGCCCAGTTTGGTCAGCTCCTGATGCGCCGCAGCAGAGATACGCGGTGGCAGTGCAGGCAGAATACGTTCACCGGCTTCTACCAGCGTCACGTTCAGCGCTTCGCGTCCCAGGCCTTTGAATCCATAGCTGTGCAGCTGTTTCACCGCGTTGTGCAACTCCGCTGACAGCTCAACGCCGGTTGCACCGCCGCCGACGATGGCAATGTTAACTTTCTCGACCTTGCCTTCGCTGGCGGAGAATTTCAGGAACAGGTTAAGCATTTCGTTGTGGAAACGACGCGCCTGTTGCGGATTATCCAGGAAAATACAGTGATCTTTAATACCTGGCGTGCCGAAATCGTTTGAGGTGCTGCCCAGCGCCATGACCAGCTGGTCGTAGGCCACTTCACGCTGTGGCACCAGCACTTCGCCCTGTGCGTTCAGCACTTCGGCCAGGCGAATGACTTTGCGGCTGCGATCGATATCGGTCAGTGAACCAAGCTGGAACTCGAAACCGTGGTTGCGGGCATGAGCCAGATAGCTCAGCGCATCAATACCTTCATCCATTGAACCCGTGGCCACTTCGTGCAGCAGCGGCTTCCACAAATGACTGTGGTTACGATCAACCAGGATAATCTCGGCCTTCTTTTTACGACCCAGTTTATGGCCCAGCTGCGTTGCCATTTCCAGGCCGCCCGCTCCCCCTCCGACAATAACAATTCTCTTAACAGACGTAGTCAACAAAGACCCCCTCAAATTGTGAACCAAAAGTTAACCAAAGGTTAAATTAAACCTTAAGAAACATAGGGTTGGCGAAGTTAAAATCGCAATCTGCGGGCAGAATAGCATGGCGGGAAGAGGAGAACATAAGAATATTGATATACATCAAAGCGGAGAAATAAAACTCAGATAATTACGTAACGAAAACAGGCACCTTGCGGTGCCTATCGGGTTTAACTTAATGTTTTAAAAGCTTTTATCCGCTGAAGATGTGGGGATATATTTTTGAATTTGTGCCCTTCTTTCTCATCCCAGACGATTTCATAAAACGGATGGAGTTGAGCGGCGATATGCTGGCTGTCCTGCGCCTCATCATGACGGGAGAGAAAGGTCAGACAGCGGTCGCGATTGCGTTCGCGAAAATCGCTGACGCATTTGGTGGCGATGTCATGATACTCCTCCGGCCGATCGATCTTCCCTTCCATATTCTCCTGCGGAAAGAGGTTAGGATTAAAGATGGCCTGCCGGATGCCGCATAAAAATCCGATGCGCTCTGACCAGAAGCCACCCAGTCCGACGCCACAAATCAGCGGGCGGTCGTCGTCAGATAGCGTCAGCATCTTGTCGGTCTCTTTCAGCAGAAACTGCATGTCATGTTTAGGATGACGGGTGCTGTAACTGATCAACCTGACATCAGGATCGATAAACTGCAGTTGCAGCACCTTTTCGTGATTGCCCGGACTGTTGGAATCAAAACCGTGCAGATAGATGATCATGATAATCCTCAGGGTTGAGATAGCGCCGGGCAGTGACTGCTTACCACGTCGCCTTGTGAGCCAGCCAGCGTTCCTGAAGCGCACTCAGTTGCTGGGCATTATTTTTCCAGCGATGCGTAGCCTGAAGTTCATCGCGGGTAAACCTGCCCTGATGATACAACTGCGTCACCTTCTCTGACCCGACCGGGATCAGGTTATCGAGCACACTGATGGCACCCTGACGCTGATTGCAGACCAGAATCATGTCACAACCGGCAGAAAGGGACTGCTGCGCCCGCTCAGGATAACTTCCCATCACGGCGGCGCCCTCCATCGACAGATCGTCGGAGAAAATCACGCCGTCAAATTTCAGCTGATCACGTAGTACGGTTTTCAACCAGTAGGGCGAACCACTGGCGGGCAGCGGATCAACGTCGGTGTAAATGACGTGTGCAGGCATAATTGCATCCAGCGCCTGCTCGGTAATCAGCTTGCTGAAGATCGCCATGTCATGCTCACGCAGCGTTTTTTCGTCGCGCGGATCGCGTGGCGTCTCTTTATGCGAATCGGCGCTGACCGCACCATGCCCCGGGAAGTGTTTGCCGGTGGTCTTCATGCCCGCCTCATGCATCCCTGCAATAAAACGGCGCGCAACGGCAAGGGCGATGGCTGGATCGGCATGGAAAGAGCGGTCGCCAATTGCGGCGCTGATATGACCAATGTCGAGTACCGGCGCAAAGCTGATATCAATATCCATCGCGATCATCTCGGCCGCCATCTGCCAGCCTGCCTGCTGTGCCATCTCACCTGCGGTTTCGGCATCGTTAAGCGCGGCAAAGGATTGCATGGCGGGCAATTGAGTGAAGCCATCACGAAAACGCTGCACGCGACCGCCTTCCTGATCCACCGCAACCACCAGTCGGGCGTGAGAAGCGGCACGGATCTGCCGCACCAGCTCGGCCAGCTGAGCCGGGTCGTGATAATTTCGGGCAAATAGAATTAAGCCGCCCACAAGCGGGTGCTTCAGGATGTCGCGCTCTTCGCCATCCAGCTCATAGCCCTCAACGTCAAGCATCAGAGGGCCGGGTAAATGTGATCTCATAACCTGAATCCTGTAGCGTTAAGCAACTGCATAACGCGATTAAATCTGTTCCCAGCTCTGTCGGGCCAGCTGGTGTAATGTTTCGTCCTGACTCTGACCGGCGCGCAGCTGATACCAGCTGGCCATCAGCAAGCGCAGCCAGGGCTGCCAGCGTCTGACCTGCTGCCCAAGCGCGGGAAGCGGCAGCTGCATTGCTGCGGCATACTCTGCCAGCCAGTCGGCCTCGTGCTGCGGATCGCTGGCACAGACGACCGCCAGCTCCAGCGCGACGTCGCCATCGGCGGCATATTCCCAGTCGATAAGACGCAGACCGGCGGGACCTTGTATAACATTCCCGGCATGCAGATCCATGTGCAGCGGTGCCAGCCTCAGCGGCCGGGGTTCACCCTGCTGCGTCAGACGCCGGAGCGCCCGCAGCCAGCGATGATGTCGTTGTGGCGTAAGCTGCCAGTAACGCCATAACAGCGGCAACACCGCCAGTCGATAGCCGGTCAGCGGCTGCTGATGAAGCTGCTGCAGCAGCGCCACGATCTGCGGACGCTGCTGGCTGAAGCGGGATTCATCCAGCGTATCGCCAGCACACCAGCTTAGGATGATCCCCTGACGATGGACCGCCACGGGCTGCGGAGCCAGTCCGCTGTTGCGCAATTTCTGTAACAGACGGAATTCACGCTGCCGATCCACGAACGGAATGGCCGGTTGCGGAGCCGCCCGCGCGATAAAGGTACCGCGCGGGCTGACAATCTTCTGGCTGTGCCCGGTCAGACCGGCCAGCGGTATTATGGATGCCCTTGATGGTTCGCCAGTGACCTGCTGAATTAACCGCTGGAAAGCCGGATTAATTCTGTGCAACGCCGTTGCCGGACCAGATGATCTCGCCGGTCTGAACCAGCATCAGCTGCATCTGCAGGGTCGGTGCTTTAACATCACCACGCGCATTGCTGTAGAGCACATACTGGGCGTTAACGTTGCGCGCCAGGCCGATCGCTTTACTGCGCGAATTCAGGCTGTCATCCGGCGATAATCCCAGTGCCTGTTTAGCCTGCGCCAGTTGATCGGCAGAGACCAGGGTGAATTTACCGTTGTTATCCAGGGCATTCTGGATAGCGGCCGTGGCTTTGTCGCTTTGCAGCGAGCCATTGGTGCTGTTTTTGATTCGATCCACCAGCAACACACTGCCCGGCTCGGCGCTGGCAGCCTGTAACATCTGCGCCACCAGCGGCTGAACGCTGGCATCCCAGTTTATAGTGACCAGCTTCGGTGGCTGCGGCACAGGCTGCGGTTGCGGCACGGGTTCAGGTTGAGGAACAGGCTGAGTTGGCTCTGCAGGCTGGGTCGGCTCAACGGGTGCAGGCTGCTGCTGCTGTTTCACGACACAACCGGTCAGGATGAGCGCCATCAGGAGCGTTCCGGTACGATTAATACTGCGTATCACGATGAAAATCCTTAAAGATAGAGATAAAGACGAACCTTGCTGGCAGTCAGGTTACCCATTTGCGAGGCGGCGATAATACTGCCCTGCGCCGGAACGGTGACAGTCTGGGCCGGTTCCTGCGGAGAGATTTCCAGCCCTTTGTCGTCATACCAGTAGTAGCGATAATGCACAACAACCGGGGTTTCGCGCTGATTATAGAGCACGCTGGTCGCACGCTTCAGCCCATCATTCTCACCCAGCGTCGGCTCATCGGTAATGATCCCTGCCGAAAGCACAGATGACTCCATCACCAGTGACTGTGAGGTATTGATCATTGGTTTATCACTGCTACAAGCCGTCAGGCAGAGCAGGATCGGCAGGCCAGTCAGCCAGGATCGCATAGCACGTTTCCGTTATCAGTTAGAGAGCATCGGACCCAGCGGTTCACCGCCCAGCAGATGCATATGAATGTGATAAACCTCCTGACCACCATGTTGATTGCAGTTCACAATCAGACGATAACCATTTTGATCAATACCTTCCTGACGGGCGATTTTCGCCGCAGTAGTAAACATGCGCCCCAGCGCGTGCTCATGCGCCGCTTCCGCGTCGTTAACCGTTGGGATCAGGACATTCGGCACAATTAAAATATGGGTCGGCGCTTTTGGCGAAATGTCGCGGAAAGCCGTGACAAGCTCGTCCTGATAAACCACATCAGCGGGGATTTCGCGGCGGATAATTTTACTAAAAATGGTTTCTTCAGCCATGGTGCACTTCCTTTAGCCTGTGTCGTAATCAATCAGTATGCGGGAGAAATTTGTTTTCTTTCAACCTCAGGACCACTTTTCTTGCATTGTTCGCCTGCCTTTGCAGCAGCCCCTCATTCCCCTGCCTGAAACGCCAGCCTGAATGCCAGTAAAGCAGCTGCCATCACAGAAAAATGAAACGCTGTTTTATAAATTAGAATTCTGCCACCCTTTTCTTTGTCTGATTGCCACTTCAGCGCGAGCGCTTGCCAGATTGCGAAGGTTTAGCCGCCGCGTCAGCTCTACTTTGCTAATCAGTCCGGGTGAGATGTCCGGCATCACCAGGGATAAACCGCCATATAACATCAAGGAGCATCAGACATGCGCTCACGTAAAATTGGACTTGGCCACTATCTGGCCTATGGATCCGGAGATTTTCTTGGAGCAGGCACCACGGCGTTGACTGCCGCCTGGTTGCTCTATTTTTACACCACCTTTTGTGGATTAACCCCGATTCAGGCCACGCTGATTTTCGCCGCTGCCCGCGTGCTGGATGCCGTGGTCAGCCCGCTGATGGGCTTTCTCACCGATAACTTCGGTTCAACCTGGCTGGGCAAACGTTTTGGCCGCCGCAAATTTTTTATCCTGCTCGGCATACCCTGTGTATTCAGTTATAGCCTGATGTGGGTCAGCGATATGAGTTTCTGGTGGTATCTCTGCACTTATCTGCTGTTTGATATCGTCTACACCATGATTCTGGTGCCTTATGAGACGCTGGTGCCGGAAATGACCGACGATTTCAAACAGAAGACCCGCTTCTCGGGTGCGCGTATTGGTCTGGCACAGCTGTCGGCCATTCTGGCAGCGTTTCTGCCCGGTATTCTGCTGGGTATGCTGGGCAAAGATAATCCCCTCTCCTTTTTCTACGCCAGCCTGGTCTTCTCGGTGATCTGCGCGCTGGTGCTGACGCTGGTGTGGTGCTTTACCTGGGAGCGTCACCCCGATGATTTTTCTGCCGAATCACGCCGCGCTGAGCAGGAGAAGCAGCAGCTGACGCTGATGCAGAATCTTAAACGACTCTATGTCGAACTGGCCTCAACCTTACGCATCCGTATCTTCCGCCAGCATCTTGGCATGTATCTCGGCGGCTACATCGCTCAGGATGTGTTTAACGCCGTCTTCACCTGGTATGTGGTGTTTGTGCTGATGCAGAGCGCGCAGGTCGCCTCCAGCCTGATGGGCACGATGGCGGTGTTACAGTTTATTGCTGTAATGGCGATGATTCCTCTGTGCATCCGCATGGGACCTGCACCCGCCTACCGTCTGGTCGCTATCCTGTTCGGCTTTGCGGCACTCTCCTATGCCGGATTGTGGTATGCCGGTATGAACGACAATATGTCACTGCTGCTGGTGATCTCTGCCGTCGCAGGACTGGGACGTGGCGGCATCAACTATGTGCCATGGAACACCTACACCTATATCGCCGATGTGGATGAGGTGATCACCGGTCAGCGCCGTGAAGGAATTTTTGCTGGCATCATGACGCTGACACGTAAGGCGTCGCAGGCTGGCGCAGTCATGCTGGTCGGCATCGTGCTGCAGCTCTCCGGGTTTGTCTCTGGCCAGGCCACTCAGGTTCCTGGCGTCAGCCACACTATTCTGGCGATTCTGAGCGTCGGTACCGTGGTCGTGCTGGCTTGCGGCTTTATCGTGTCATTGCGCTTTAAGCTGAATCTGCAGACTCACACCGTGCTGCGTCAGGAGACGCTCAGAATGCGCGAAGCAGGCCGCATTGTGCCTGAAAACATCACTCCGGAAGCGCGTGACATTGTTGAAACACTGGCAGGCATGCCTTACGAGAATCTGTGGGGCAACAACAACATTGGCTTCCTTAACCGCAATAAGCCAGCGCCAGCAAAACTCACCGCGCATGCGGCTGTAACACCTTCTTTAAACCCGACCTTAAAACGACAGGAATAAACCATGACTGTATTTCCCGTTAAACACAGCAAATTATTGTGCCAACCTGAGCATCTGCTGCCACGCAGCGAACTGGTACAGCTGATTCGAAAGCTGACACAAAATCTGGTTAACATCACCGACGTGACAGGCGAATTTTTATTGCGGCTGGACGATGGCCGGGTGATTGATACTAAAGGCTGGGCGGGTTGGGAGTGGACACACGGCATCGGTCTGTATGGCATGCTGCACTACTATCAGCAAACCGGTGACCAGCAGACGCTGGCGATCATTGATGAGTGGTTCACTCAGCGTCTGGCGGAAGGCTCGCCGACCAAAAATGTGAATACGGTGTGTCCTTTCCTGACGCTGGCTTATCGTTACGAAGAGACCAGAAATCCGGCCTGGGTGCCGGTGCTGGAGCGCTGGGCAGAATGGGTAATGTATGAGATGCCACGGACCGAACAGGGCGGCCTGCAGCACATTGTTTATAACAATGAGAACACCCAGCAGCTCTGGGACGATACGCTGATGATGAGCGTAATGGCGCTGGCTAAAATTGGCCAGTTGCTGAAACGTGATGAGTGGATTGAGGAAGCGAGCTACCAGTTCCTGCTGCATACCCAATATCTGATGGATCGTAAGACTGGCTTGTGGTTCCACGGCTGGAACTTCGACGGCCGCCATAACTTTGCTGATGCGCGTTGGGCGCGCGGTAACAGCTGGGTGACGATTGTCATTCCAGACTTCCTTGAAATGATGAACTGGCCAGAACATCATGCTACGCGCCGTTTCCTGCAGCAGGTGCTGGAGAGCCAGGTCAAAGCGCTGAAGGCCTGCCAGCACAGCAGCGGATTGTGGCACACCCTGCTCGATGATCCGCAGAGCTACCCGGAAGCCTCGGCCACCGCCGGGTTTGCTTATGGCATTCTTAAAGGCGTGCGCAAGCGTTATCTGCCCGCTGAGTATCGTGAGGTGGCTGAAAAAGCGCTGCGCGGCGTAATTGCCAACATTGATGAAGATGGCGAGCTGAAACAGGTCTCCTTTGGTACTGCAATGGGCAGTGACCTGGACTATTACCGCACGGTTCCCCTGACCTCTATGCCCTACGGTCAGGCAATGGCCCTGCTCTGCCTGACCGAGTATCTGCGTGTTTACCTCTGAATCCTGGCCAAAAAAAAGCCCCGCTTAGCGGGGCTTTTTCATCTCAGTACATCATTACATGCTGCGGATGTAATCATCCATATCGGTTTTCAGGTTATCGGATTTGGTTCCGAAGATGGCCTGCACACCGGAACCGGCAACCACCACGCCACGGGCGCCAAGGTTTTTCAGTTCAGACTGATCCACTTTCGCCACATCGGCGACGCTGACACGTAAACGGGTAATGCAGGCATCCAGGTTTGTGATGTTCTCTTTACCACCAAACGCGGCAACCAGTTTGCCCGCCATCTCAGTTCCGGTCGCAGTAGATTGCTCGCTGCTGCCGCTCTCTTCACGGCCAGGCGTTTTCAGATCCAGTTTAGCGATCAGTACGCGGAATACGGTGTAGTAGATCAGACCGTAAATGATACCGATAATCGGGAACAGCCAGATTTTGCTGCTGTTACCACTCAGCACGATAAAGTCGATCAGACCGTGTGAGAAGCTGGTGCCATCACGCATGCCGAGCAGGATACAGATTGGGAATGCCAGACCCGCCAGCAGCGCATGGATCACATACAGGATCGGCGCGACGAACATGAATGAGAATTCAATCGGTTCGGTGATACCGGTCAGGAATGAGGTCAGCGCAGCAGAGATCATGATGCCGCCAACTTTGGCACGATTTTCGGGTTTAGCTGAATGCCAGATAGCAATCGCTGCCGCTGGAAGGCCGTACATTTTGAACAGGAAGCCGCCAGAAAGTTTACCTGCGGTCGGGTCACCTGCCATGTAACGCGGGATGTCGCCGTGGAACACCTGACCCGCCGCATTAGTGTATTCACCAATCTGCATCTGGAAAGGAACGTTCCAGATGTGATGCAGACCAAATGGCACCAGCGAGCGCTCAACGACGCCATAAATACCAAAGGCAACCACCGGGTTCTGATAGGCAGCCCACTGTGAGAACTCCTGAATCGCGGCACCGACAGGTGGCCAGATAAAGGAGAGCAGCACGCCCAGTACAATCGCCGCCAGGCCAGAGATAATCGGCACAAAGCGTTTACCGGCAAAGAAGCCCAGATATTCTGGCAGCTTGATGCGGTAGAAGCGGTTGAACATGTAAGCGGCGATGGAACCGGCGATAATACCGCCCAGAACCCCTGTATCGGCAAGGTGTTTCGCCTCGATTTCCGCCGCAGGCAGATGCAGCACCAGTGGTGCAACGACCGCCATGGTTTTCACCATAATGCCATAGGCAACAACCGCTGCCAGCGCCGAAACGCCATCGTTATTGGTAAAGCCCAGCGCCACACCGATAGCGAAAATCAGCGGCATGTTGGCGAACACCGATCCACCCGCTTCTGCCATCACATGCGAAACCACTGCAGGTAACCAGCTGAAATTGGCTGAACCG
>Ga0308167_1001979_pt1 | contig 20769 bp, 18 predicted proteins | sample PhyCR1_2_FD_202138 | JGI IMG/M metagenome (GOLD analysis project Ga0308167, IMG submission 202138) | Phyllosphere microbial communities from UC Gill Tract Community Farm, Albany, California, United States - DLSLRC.R1 | ecosystem: Host-associated > Plants > Phyllosphere > Unclassified | place... | reverse complement strand
GTACCGGCATCACTGCCGACCAGTTCTGGGCCGGTGCCGACAAGGTCATCCACGACCTGGCACCGAAGAACAAAGCCCTACTCGCCAAACGCGACGATTTCCAAGCGCGGATCGATACCTGGCACCAAACCCACGCTGGCCAGGCGCACGACCCGGTGGCCTACAAGGCCTTCCTGCAAGACATCGGATACCTGCTGCCAGAAGCCGCAGACTTCCAGGCCACGACCCAAAATGTCGATGACGAAATCGCACGCATGGCCGGCCCCCAGCTGGTAGTGCCGGTGATGAACGCCCGCTTCGCCCTCAACGCCTCGAACGCGCGCTGGGGTTCGCTGTACGACGCACTGTATGGCACCGATGCCATCAGCGAAGCCGACGGCGCCGAGAAAGGCCAGGGCTACAACAAGGTGCGGGGCGACAAGGTTATTGCCTTCGCACGCGCCTTCCTCGACGAAGCCGCACCGCTCAGCGCCGGCAGCCATGTGGATTCCACCGGCTACAAGATCGTCGACGGCACGCTGATCGTCAGCCTCAAGGGCGGCAGCAACAGCGGCCTGCGTGACGACGCGCAACTGATCGGCTTCCAGGGCGACACTGCCCAACCCATCGCGATCCTGTTGAAACACAACGGCCTGCACTTCGAGATCCAGATCGACGCCAGCACCCCGGTCGGCCAGACCGACGCCGCCGGCGTCAAAGATGTGCTGGTGGAAGCCGCGCTGACCACCATCATGGACTGCGAAGACTCGGTCGCTGCCGTGGATGCCGACGACAAAGTGGTGATCTACCGTAACTGGCTCGGCCTGATGAAGGGCGACCTGGCCGAAGAAGTGGCCAAGGGCGGCAAGACGTTCACCCGCACCATGAACGCCGACCGCGTCTACACCGGCGTGGATGGCAAGGACGTGACGCTGCACGGTCGTTCGCTGCTGTTCGTGCGTAACGTTGGCCACCTGATGACCATCGACGCGATCCTCGACAAAGACGGCAACGAGGTCCCTGAAGGCATCCTCGACGGCCTGCTCACCAGCCTGGCGGCCATCCATAGCCTCAACGGCAACAGCAGCCGCAAGAACAGCCGCACCGGTTCCGTGTACATCGTTAAACCGAAGATGCACGGCCCGGAAGAAGTGGCGTTCACCAACGAGCTGTTCGGTCGCATCGAAGACGTGCTGAACCTGCCGCGCAACACGCTGAAGGTCGGCATCATGGACGAGGAGCGCCGCACCACGGTCAACCTCAAGGCCTGCATCAAGGCCGCCAGCGAGCGCGTGGTGTTTATCAACACCGGCTTCCTCGACCGCACCGGCGACGAGATCCACACGTCCATGGAAGCCGGCGCGATGGTGCGCAAGGCGGCCATGAAGGCGGAAAAATGGATCGGCGCCTACGAGAACTGGAACGTCGATATTGGCCTGAGCACCGGCCTGCAAGGTCGCGCGCAGATCGGCAAAGGCATGTGGGCCATGCCCGACCTGATGGCGGCGATGCTCGAACAGAAAATCGCTCACCCACTGGCCGGCGCCAACACCGCCTGGGTGCCGTCGCCAACCGCAGCGGCGCTGCACGCGTTGCACTACCACAAGGTCGATGTGTTCGCCCGCCAGGCCGAACTGGCCAAACGCGAGCGCGCCTCGGTGGACGACATCCTGACTATTCCCCTGGCGCAGAACACCGATTGGTCCGAGGAAGAAATCCGCAACGAGCTGGACAACAACGCCCAGGGCATCCTCGGCTATGTCGTGCGCTGGATCGACCAGGGCGTCGGCTGTTCGAAAGTGCCGGACATCAACGATGTAGGCCTGATGGAGGACCGCGCTACCCTGCGTATCTCCAGCCAGCACATCGCCAACTGGCTGCGCCACGGCATCGTCACCGAAGCCCAGGTGCTGGAAAGCCTCAAGCGCATGGCGCCGGTGGTGGACCGCCAGAATGCCGGGGACAAACTGTATCGCCCACTGGCGCCGGATTTCGACAGCAACATCGCGTTCCAGGCAGCGGTGGAGTTGGTGATTGAAGGCACCAAGCAGCCCAACGGCTACACCGAGCCGGTGCTGCACCGTCGTCGTCGGGAGTTCAAGGCCAAGAACGGCCTGTAAATAAAAAGCCCTGATCGCGAGATCAGGGCTTTTTTATGGGGTCAGGGAGAGCGAGCCGGCCGCATCGCTGGCAAGCCCGTAAGAAATTCAGGAGGCCATCCCCAACTCTCGCTTGACCATCTTCGCCAACTTCACGCTATCAATCGGCTTGAGCAGGAAGTCCACCACGCTCAAATGCATCGCATCAATCACGTCCGGCGCTTCCGCGTCCCCCGACATAATGATGATCGGCAATGCCGCACGCGTGGACTCGCGCACCTGGCGGATCAGTTCCAGGCCATTGCTGGGCGCCATGCGCAGGTCAGTGATCAACAAACCGATAGAGCTGCTGGACTTCAACAAATCCCACGCCGCCTCACCACTTTCGGCGGTCATGCAACGAATACCGTCCAGCCCCAGGATCTCCGCCAGCAATTCACGTGCGTCCTTGTCGTCGTCAACAATCAACACACGTTGTGGCGGTAAATCAGGCTCCAGCATCACGGCGCTCAGCGCCTCGCGCTCGGCATCACTCAAAATATCGTGGTCGGACATACGGTTCTCAGCAGTTCTAATCAATCTCCCAGCACACTCGTCAGACATCTGCGGAAGGGCGAACAATGTGCACTTCGTCGGAAAGTTTGCCTAGTGGGCGTTCTACGGGTTTTGGACGATAGTCATGTAAGGTTTTTCCCTAGGTGTGTGCCGTTTGTATCGACCTAGACTTACGTCCAATGGGCACCCGCTGCGCAGGAGTCGACCATGAGGGACGATAACGACAAAAAAACCGCGGTCACTGTTATGAGTAAAGCTGATGCCTTCGCCCAGGCGGGGAAAACTGCTGTGTTGCAAAACATTCACGGCACCCTGCAGTTCCTGCAACGCTTCCCGCCGTTCAACCAAATGGAAAATGCCCACCTGGCGTTTCTGGTGGAACAGTGCCAGTTACGCTTTTATGGCCCCGGCGACAGCATCCTCAAACCGTCGGGCGGGCCGGTTGAGCACTTTTACATCGTCAAGCAGGGCCGCGTGGTGGGAGAGCGGCCGGACAGCGCCGAAACCACCTTTGAAATCACCACCGGCGAATGCTTCCCCCTGGCTGCGCTATTGGGCGAACGGGCGACCCGCACCGAGCACAAGGCCGCCGAAGACACTTTCTGCCTGCAACTGAACAAGCCAGCCTTTATCAAGCTGTTCGCGCTTTCCAGCCCGTTTCGAGACTTTGCCTTGCGCGGCGTCAGCAGCCTGTTGGACCAGGTCAACCAGCAAGTGCAGCAGAAGGCGGTGGAAACCCTTGGCACTCAGTACTCGCTGAACACTCGCCTCGGCGAATTGGCCATGCGCCACCCGGTAACGTGCAGCCCAACCACACCCCTGCGTGAAGCCGTCACGCTGATGCATGAGCAACAGGTGGGCAGCATTGTGATTGTCGACGAGCTCAAGGCGCCCTTGGGGATTTTCACCCTGCGCGACTTGCGCCAGGTCGTGGCGGACGGCACCAGTGACTTCAGCCAGGGCATCGAAGGCCATATGACCCAGGCGCCCTTCTTCCTCACCCCGGACCACAGCGCTTTCGATGCGGCGATTGCCATGACCGAACGGCACATTGCCCATGTGTGCCTGGTCAAGGATCAGCGCCTGTGCGGCGTGGTGTCCGAGCGCGACCTGTTTTCCCTGCAACGGGTGGACCTGGTGCACCTGGCGCGCACTATCCGCAACGCACCGCGGGTGGACAACCTGGTGGCGATTCGCGGCGAGATCGGCCAGTTGGTCGAGCGCATGCTGGCCCATGGCGCGTCGTCCACCCAGATCACCCACATTATTACGCTGCTCAACGATCACACCGTGTGCCGGGTGATCGAGCTGACCCTCGCCGAAAAAGGCGACCCTGGCGTGCCATTCAGTTGGTTGTGCTTTGGCAGCGAAGGTCGCCGCGAGCAGACGCTGTACACCGATCAGGACAACGGCATCCTGTTCGACGCCCGGGACGCCGCTGAAGCGGCCGAGATTCGTGGCCGCCTGTTACCGCTCGCGCAGCAGATCAACCAGAGCCTGGCGCTGTGCGGGTTCAGCCTGTGCAAGGGCAACATCATGGCCGGCAACCCGGAGTTGTGCTTGTCGCGTGCCGAATGGGCGCGGCGGTTTGCGGCGTTTATCCGCGAGGCAACACCGGAGAACCTGCTGGGCTCCAGCATATATTTCGACCTGCGTGTGGTGTGGGGCGATGAGCGTGGTTGCGAACAATTGCGCCAGGGCATCCTCGATCAGGTCGCTGACAACCGCTTGTTCCAACGCATGCTCGCCGAAAACGCGTTGCGCCAGCGGCCGCCCGTCGGCCGTTTTCGCGAGTTTGTGCTGACGCGCAAAGGCAGCGAGAAGGCCACTCTCGACCTCAAGGTGCAGGGCCTTACGCCCTTTGTCGACGGCGCCCGCCTGCTGGCCCTGGCCAATGGCATCCACACCAACAACACCCTGGAGCGCCTGCGCCAACTGGTGGTCAAGGAAGTGATCGAGCCCCTGGACGGCGCGGCGTATGAAGAGGCCTACCACTTTATCCAGCAAACCCGCATGCAGCAGCACCAGTTGCAGACCCGCGAGAACCAGCCGTATTCCAACCGCGTCGACCCTGAAAGCCTCAACCACCTGGACCGGCGCATCCTGCGTGAATCCCTGCGCCAGGCCCAGCGCCTGCAAAGCAGCCTGACGTTGCGGTATCAGCTGTGAGTCTGTTCAGTTGGCTGCGCACGAAAAAACCGGGGCTCGACAGCGCACAACAACAGCGTGTGGAGCAACTGCGCAAGCCGACGCCGCTGGGCAGCGAACCCTTGCGCAGCCAACGCTGGGTCGTGCTGGACCTGGAAACCAGCGGCCTGAACCTCAACCGTGACCTGGTGCTGTCCATCGGCGCGGTGGTGATCGAGGACGGCGCGGTGGATTTCTCGCAGATGTTCGAGCGCACGTTGCAACGCGCCGAAACGAAACTCAGCCCCAGCGTCTTGATCCACGGCCTGGGCCCGAGTGCGATCGCCGCGGGCAGCGATCCCGTGGACGCCCTGCTGGACTTCATGGAGTTCGTCGGCGACAGCCCATTGCTGGCCTTCCATGCGCCGTTCGATCAACACATGCTGTGCCGGGCGCTCAAGGACAGCCTGGGTTATCGCCTGGCTCACCCGTTCCTGGATGTGGCCGACATCGCCCCCCTGCTGTGCCCCGACGCGCCTATCCGCGAAGCGGGGCTGGACGACTGGATCAACCACTTCAACCTGCACGTGGGCGAACGCCATCACGCCAGCGCCGATGCCCTGGCCACGGCGGAGCTGATGCTCATCCTGTTCAGCCGCGCGCGCCAGCAGCACATCGACACACCACAGGCATTGCAAGAGCGTTTAAGCCAATGGAAACGGCGTAAACACGCGCCATCGTTTTAATGCCATCTCCCGACAGACGCTAATTGCGCCCACCCCACGGCTCTGACACAATCGCGAATAATTCTCGTTAGTTTAAACATCTCGTTTACTAGGTGATGCCTTGTCGTCGATCCAGAACCCACACAGTGAGCTTGTTGGCGCGTTGTATCGCGACCATCGTGGCTGGCTGTTGGCCTGGCTTCGACGCAATGTGGCCTGCCCGAGCCGCGCCGAAGACCTGAGCCAGGACACCTTCATCCGCCTGCTCGGCCGTGAGGAGTTGCGCGAACCCCGCGAACCCCGTGCGTTTCTGATCGCGATCGCCAAGGGCCTGCTGTTCGACTACTTCCGTCGCGCTGCCCTGGAACAGGCTTATCTGACCGAACTGATGCTGATCCCGGAAAGCGAACACCCTTCGCCGGAAGAACAGCAACTGATCCTCGAAGACCTCAAGGCCATCGACCGCCTGCTCGGCAAATTGTCGAGCAAGGCCCGTGCGGCTTTCCTCTACAACCGCCTCGACGGCATGGGCCACGCAGAAATCGCCCAGCGCCTGGGCGTGTCGGTGCCCCGGGTGCGCCAGTACCTGGCCCAGGGCATTCGCCAGTGCTACATCGCTCTGTATGGCGAGCCACAGTGACGGTGATCAGTTCCAAACCGGTTTCGGCCCGTGTGCTGGATGCAGCCATCGCGTGGCAACTGTCCCTCGATTCGGGCGATGGCAGCGCGGTTGAGCGCGAAGAATTCGATAAGTGGCTGGCCAGCGATGAAGAGCATGCCCGCGCCTGGCGCCAGCTGGGCATGCTTGACCAGCGTTTCAGCGTGGCCTCGGGCCCGGCGCGGGCCGCGTTATTGCAATCACGTGAAGGTATTCGCCAGCGCGTGCGCAAGCTGGGCAGTGGCCTGGCGAGCATTGCACTGGTCATTGGCCTGGCGCTGTTTGCCGGTGAGCGTTATGTGCCGATCCACTATTGGCTGGCTGATCAACGCACCGCCACGGGTGAGCAGCGCACGCTGAAGCTGGCGGACGGCACGCTGATCAATCTCAATACCCACAGTGCTATCGACGTGCGCTTTGATGAAAAACGCCGGCTGATTGTGTTGCAAGAAGGCGAGATCCTGGTGGAGACCGGCCACAACGACGCACGCCCCTTCTATGTACAAACCCGCGATGGCAGCCTGCGGGCGCTGGGCACACGGTTTATCGTCAAGCGCGAAGACGACGCCACGCGCTTGAGCGTGCTGCAATCGGCCGTTGCCGCCCAGCCCGAGGCGCTGCGCCAGGAGCAGATCTTCAAGGAAGGCCAGCAAGTGCTGATGCGCAGCGACGGCCTCGGCCCTGCGCTTGCCGTCACCCCCGCCACCGACGCCTGGACCCGCGGCATGCTGGTGGTGGACAACGCCCGCCTGGGCGAGGTGGTCGCGGAGCTCAGCCGTTACCGCACCGGTTACCTGGGCGTGGATAAAAACGTGGCTGACCTGCGCATCACCGGCAGCTTCCCATTGCATGACACTACCCTGGCACTGAACGCGCTGCTGCCCACCCTGCCGGTGCAGATCGAGCAGCACACGCCGTGGTGGGTGATGGTCAAGGGCAAGCCTTAGGTGTTGCGGTGCCTGGCCGACAGCCTTCGCGAGCAAGCCCGCTCCCACACTTGAAATGCATTCCAGTTTGGGAGCGGGCTTGCCCGCGATCGCGCCCTGAAACACGCCTCAAATAAATATTTTCGTCTCGCCCTATCACTTTTCGATTCTCGTTCGGCACCTAGGCAATTGCGAAATATTTCCATTCAGGAGCCGCCCCATGTCCCGCACGCTAGACACTCTGTTGCGCCCCAGCCTGTTAGCCGTGGCCATTGCCCTCAGCGCCCCGCTGGCCAGCACCTCGCTGATCGCCGCCGAACAAGCGTCCAGCGTGCGCGCCTACAACCTGCCGGCGGCGCCACTGGCCAGCACCCTGAACCAGATTGCCAGCCAGGGCCGCCTGGCACTGACCCTCAGCCCGGCACTCGCCGCAGGCAAGACCTCGGCGCCCGTCCAAGGCCAGTTCGATGCACCGGGTGCGCTGCGTGAGGCATTGCGTGGGACGGGTTTGCAGTTGGAGCAGAGCAGTGCGGGGACTTATACCTTGGTGGCGGTTCCTGAGGGTGTCGTGGCGTTGCCTACCACCAGCATCACGGGCCAGGACAGCTATGAAAGCGCCTGGGGCCCGGTAGACGGCTACCTGGCCAAACGCACCGCCGCGGGCACCAAGACCGACACCTCACTGGTCGAAGCTCCCCGCTCGATCTCCGTCGCCACCCGCGAGCAGATGCAGGACCGCAACGTCCAGAACCTGGATGACGCAGTCAAATACATGCCCGGCATCGTGTCTTCCAGCTACGGCAGCGACACCCGCTACGACTGGATGCGTGTGCGCGGCTTCGAGCCGACCCAGTTCCTCGACGGCCTGCCACTGCCGCGTGGTGTGTATGCCAACCCGAAAGCCGAGACCTGGAACCTCGACCGCCTCGCGCTGCTGCGCGGCCCGGCCTCGTCCGTGTACGGCCAGACTCCGCCGGGTGGCTTGCTGGACATGGTCAGCCGCCGTCCCAGCGCTGAGTCGAGCAATGCTGTCCAAGTGCAATACGGCAGCGACAACTACCGCCAGATCAACTTTGCCAGCACCGGCAAGATCGATGATGAAGGCCAGTTCCTCTACGGCCTCAGCGGCGTGGTGCGCGATGCCGGTACCCAGGTCGACCATATCGACAACAAGCGCTACAACATCGCGCCGAGCCTGACCTGGAACATCGACCCTGATACCAAGCTGACCTTCCTGTCGCAGTTCACCCGCGACGATACCGGCACCACCAGCCAGTTCATGCCGATCCAGGGCACCAAGATCAAATCACCGCTGGGCGACGTGTCCCACCACAAGAATCTGGGCGACCCGGACTACGAGTTCTACGACCGTACTTACTACGCGCTGGGCTATGCGTTCGAACATCGCTTCAACGATACCTGGCAGTTCAAGCAGAACCTGCGCTATACCAAGTCCGAGCTCGACTTCCAGCAATTGACCGTAGGCTCCTATGCATTCTCCCCGGCTAATGCGGCGGGCGATATCACCCGGTCGACCACTAATGTGAATGAAAGCATCGGCCAATTCGCGGTGGACAACAACTTCCAGGCTGACTTCGCCACTGGCGACATCACCCACACGTTGCTGCTCGGCCTGGATCACCAACGCACCGATACCACCTATCGCGCGATCTACGGTACGGCGTCGAATATCAACATCTTCAACCCGATCAACACCCAACCGACGTTGCGCCCAACCGGCGTCCGCCCTTTTTACGACTACAACCAGAAAACCGTGCAAACCGGCCTCTACGCGCAGGACCAGATGGCCTTGGACAACTGGCGCCTGACCTTGGGCGGGCGCGAAGACTGGGTGCATCAGGGCACTACCTACTTCAACGACAACGATGCGACCAACACTGACCGCGTCAAACATTTCAGTGGCAACGCAGCGCTGAGCTACGTATTCGATTCGGGCTTCGTACCGTACTTGTCCTATGCCGAATCATTCCAGCCAGCGAGCAACGCCGATACTAATGCCACCAAGACGTTCAAGCCGACGGAGGGCAAGCAGTGGGAAATGGGCGTCAAGTATCAGCCGCCCGGCTCCAACACACTGTTGAGTGCGGCAGTCTATGACCTCACCCAGAAGAATGTGCAGGTGACCACCCTAGGTGCCGGGGGCCAGCAGATCAACAGCCAGACCGGTGAAGTGAAGGTCAAGGGCCTGGAACTGGAAGCCGTGTCTGACGTGACCGAGAACCTCAAGGTCATCGCCGCCTACACCCTGGCGAAATCCGAGGTGCAAAAAGGCATCTACAAAGGCAACCGCCTGACCTTGATGCCCAACCAGCAAGCCTCGCTGTGGACTGACTACACCTGGCACACCGGCATACTTGATGGCTTCGGCATCGGCTTTGGCGCCCGCTACACCGGTAACACCTATGGCGACCAGGCCAACACCTGGCTGGGCAAGGCCAATGCCTACACGATATTCGACGGTGCGGTTCACTACGACCTGGGTCGCCTGGACAACAGCCTGAAGGGTGCTTCGGTGAAGTTGAACGCCACCAACCTGTTCAACAAGGACTACCTTTCTACCTGTGATGGCAACTACTGCTACTTCGGCGACCAACGCAGCGTTGTCGCCAGCGCCACCTACCAGTGGTAATCGGCTGAGTTAACCACCAGGCCGCCCCAGTGGGCGGCCTTGGTGTGTCTGAAGGTTGAGAAAATGAAAAGCAAAACCATCCGCCGCTGGTCCTTTATCCACACGTGGACCAGCCTGATCTGCACGGTATTCCTGCTGCTGCTCGCCCTCACCGGCCTGCCGCTGGTGTTCCATCACGAGATCGATCATCTGCTGGGCAACGAGCCGCAATTGGCGCAGATGCCCGCCGACACCCCACAGCTCAACCTGGAACAGCTGGTGGCGAAGGCTCAGGCCCATCGCCCCGGCGAGGCCATGCAGTACCTGGCCTGGGACGAAGACGACAAAAACGGCGTGATCGCGATCATGGCCGCCACCGCCGGCACCGAACCCAACGCGTCCCACACCTTCATGCTGGATGCGCGCACCGGCGAAGCGGTCGAGATGCCGTCTGCCAATGGCGGGTTCACCCTGTTCCTGCTGCGGCTGCATGTGGATATGTTCGCCGGCCTGCCGGGCAAGTTGTTGCTGGCCTTCATGGGGGTTCTGTTTGTATTGGCGATTATCTCGGGCACGGTGCTGTACCTGCCGTTCATGCGCCGCTTGAAATTCGCCACCGTGCGCCAGGACAAATCCACCCGCCTGCGCTGGCTCGACCTGCATAACCTGATCGGCGTGGTCACCCTGACCTGGGCATTGGTAGTGGGCGTGACCGGCGTGATCAGCGCCTGCGCCGACCTGATCATCGCGGCTTGGCGCCAGGACAGCCTCAGTGCAATGATCGAACCGTATAAAAACGCTCCGCCCCTGACCCAGCGCGCGCCAGCCACCGAGCTGCTGGCAATTGCCGCCAAGGCCGCACCGGGCATGGCGCCAGACTTTATTGCCTTCCCCGGCACGCGCTTTTCCAGCGAACACCATTACGCCGTGTTCATGAAGGGCAGTACCCACCTGACCTCGCACCTGCTCACGCCGGTATTGATCGACGCCAGTACCCTGGCTGTCACCGCCATCGCCGAACGGCCGTGGTACATGGACGCCATGGGCATGTCCCAACCGCTGCACTTCGGTGACTACGGCGGCATGCCGATGAAGATCCTCTGGGCGGTGTTGGATGTGTTGACCATCATCGTGCTGGTGAGCGGGCTCTACCTGTGGATCGTGCGACGCAAGGCAGGCAAGGCATGAAGCCAAGGCAATCGAATTTCTGGAAGGTGTTTGGCATTCCGCTGGGGATTGGCCTGCTCAGTGCCGCCGGGTTGTTTGCAGCCTTGCTCGGCGATGGGCTGTGGGATTCACTCAGTTGGGTCGGGTTGGGCATTCCCGCTGCAATTGGCACTTGGGCCTTGCTCAAACGGTGAGATAGATTAGCGCAGCCCTTTCTTGAGGAATGCCCATGTCCGCTCCCAGCATGACCTTGTTCCACAACCCCGCTTCACCGTTCGTTCGCAAGGTGCGCGTGTTGCTGGCTGAAACCGGCCAGCAGGACCGCGTCGCCCTGCACGGCTGCATGCCGACCCCGGTCAACCCGGATGCACACGTGGTGCAAGGCAACCCCGTGGGCAAGATCCCGGCCTTGCGCCTGGCCGACGGCAGCGTGCTGCACGACAGCCGGGTGATCCTCGATTACTTCGACCACCAGCACGTCGGTAACCCGCTGATCCCTCGCGACGGCTCGGCCCGCTGGCGCCGCCTGACCCTGGCCTCGATGGCCGACGGCATCATGGACGCCGCCGTGCTGGTGCGTTACGAGACAGCCCTGCGCCCAGCGCAAAAGCACTGGGACCAATGGCTGGACGAGCAGCGCAACAAGATCCGTCGAAGCCTCGCTGAATTGGAAGCCGACGCCATTGCCGAACTGGCCAGCCACTTCGACATCGCCGCCATCAGCGTGGCCTGCGCCCTGGGCTACCTCGACTTCCGCCATCCGGATATGCAATGGCGCTCGGATAACCCGCAGCTTGCCGCCTGGTACGCCGAGGTCAGCCAGCGACCTTCGATGCTGGAAACCCAGCCGCCCGTGTGACGTTCACACCGCCCCAATGTGGGAGCGGGCTTGCCCGCGATCGCGGTATGTCATTCAGCACATCTGTTTCTGAACCACCGCTATCGCGGGCAAGCCCACTCCCACATTGGACGGTGGTGGTATTGAGGAACGTAACGATCCTTGAGGCTAAATGCGCCCCCACTTGCTGATCCTCACGCAACCCGATCATTGCACCGCCTCCAGGTCAAACACCAACGGTTCGGTGGCCTTGCGCTTGCCCACGCCATACCAGTCCAGTTTGCGCGTCAGCACCATCACCGTGCCCAGCAGGCCGAACAACAGCAGCGAGCCCATCAACAACGCGTAATCCTCGGCACTCAGCAGCCCGTACAACAAGCCATACAACGCCGCCAACGCCGCCGAGAAACCCAGGCCGTGGGCCAGACTGCGCAGCACGTGACACACATAGAAGCCAATCAACGACACGCAGGCACTGGCAGAGAGGAGATAGGCCATGGCGAAGCCGATGTGCTCGGACAACGACAACAACAGCAGGTAGAAAAACGCCAGCGCAAAGCCCACCAAGGCGTACTGGACCGGGTGCACCGCCAGGCTCTTGAGCACTTCGAACAGGAAGAAGCCGGCAAAGGTCAGGGCGATGAACAGCAGCGCATATTTGATCGCGCGGTCGCTCTTGAGGTACTGGTCCACCGGGTCGATGAAGTTCACGCCAAAGCTGCGGTTGTTGAAGTCGTCACAGCCCTGCTTGTCCAGGCAGGTTTGCAGGGCCTGCTCAAGGTTGGTGGAAAAGAAGGAGGTCTGCCAGCGGGCGGTAAAGCCCTTGTCGGTCACCTCCCGCTGGGCCGGCAGGTAGTTGCCGACAAAGCTTGGGTGCGGCCAGTTGGAGGCCAGTGACACCTGGCTGGTCTTGCCCACCGGCACCACCTGCAGTTGCTCGGTGCCTTGCAGGCGCAGGTCAAAGGCAAAGTCCACGACGTAGGGCTTTTTGCTGTCCTGTTCCGGCAGCGCCACATGCACGCCCTCCCCCAACCAGTCCACCTGGGAGCCCGGTTCGAACTCCAGGCGCTGGCTGCCCAGCTCCAGCGTCAACGCGTTTTCGATGCCGCGAATATCGCTGATACCCACCGCCAGAAACGCCGGCTCAAAGCGGTAGTCGGAAAAGTCTTCGGTGATGCCCAACTGCGCCGGCAATTCGAAACGCCCGCTGATGCGGTTGTCGGCATGGAACAGCCGCGCCTGGTAGATGCCCCGCGCGCGCAGTTCGGTCTGTACCTGGCCGTCGAGCTCAAATCGGTCCGGCAGGAAATACAGGCGACCGCGCTCTTCACGGGTGACTTCGTAGCGCTTGTTGAGCTTTTCATTGAGCTTCCACTCGCGGACGGTCTTGCGATACGGCACCACCATCACCGGGCCGGTGAGGCGCTGGCTATATGGAACTGCGGGCAATGTCTTCCAATACAGTGTCGCGAGTGAGCTGGCGGTCGGCGATGATGCCGTTGATCATCAGCAACGGAATCAGCAACAGCAGGATCAGCAGCGCAATGGCGCCAAGTTTGAAAAGCAGGCTGCGGTTCATGGGGCTCTCCCTGTTTTGATGGGAAGAGTCTGGGCAGCCCGTGTGGGGGATTTATGTGGGTAATGTGGAGACTGTGTGGAGATGCAGTACCACTTGCACGCCGCCTTCGACATTGCCGATCTGCAACGCGCCGCCATGCAGCTTCATCACTTCCTCGACAAAATTGAGGCCCAGGCCAGTACTTTTGCGCCCACTGGCCGGGCGTGGCAGCGAATAGAAACGCTCGCTCAGGCGTGGCAGGGCGTAGTCGGGTATCGGCGCGGCCTGGTTGAACAGGCTCACCTGCACGTCGTTGTGCCGTGTCTGTGCGCTGAACCTCAACAGGCCACCGGGCGCCGTGAAGTCCAACGCATTGTCCAGCAGGTTGCCCAGTGCCTGGCGTAGCAGGAAGGGTTCGCCATACACCTTCACCCCCGGCGCAATCGTCTGTTCGACGTGCAACCCGGCGCCTTCGATGCGCGCACATTGGGCCTTGAGCACGTCATCGACCATGGCTGCCAAGCCAATACTGGCCTGCTCTTCAAGGCCCTGGCGTTGCTCGACTTGTGCCAGGTTCAGCAGGCGCTCGATCAACTGTTGCAGGCGCGCGCTTTCGCTGTCGATATTACCGACGAAGCGCTGCTGCTGTTCGCGGGTCATATCGCCCTGCAACAGTTCTGCCGCGCCGCGGATCGCGGCCAGCGGGCTCTTCAATTCGTGGGTCAGGGTGTGCACGTAGTGTTCGACGTAGGCCTTGCCTTCCAGCTGCGTGCGCATGTGCTCCACGGCGGTGGAGAGCTGCTTGAGCTCACCGCCGCGGTAATGGGGCAACTCGGCGCGCCGGCCCTCGCTGACCGCTTCGGCATAGGCCGTCAGCCGTCTCAAGGCAACACTCAACCACCACGACAGCAGCGCGCCCAGCAGCAAGCCCAGAATCACCAGCCCGGCGCCGTACCAGAGCAGGCGGCGCTCCGTGCGGTCGACGTAGGGCTGCAACGAGCTGTTCGGCTTGGCCACGGTGACCACGCCGATGATCTGGCCGTTGTCACGGATCGGCGCACCGACGTGCATCACCGACGAAGTGGGGTCATCCAGCTCGCTGCGGGTGGAGCGCGCGCCGTACTCTCCGCGCAGGGTCAGGTACACATCGTTCCACTGGGAGTAATCCTGCCCCACCGCTTCGCCCATGGAGTCGAGAAGCACCGTGCCCTTGGCGTCGGTCACGTAGATACGGTGGTTGACCTGGTTCTTCGGCAGCCCCCAGATGGTCGCACCCGGCTGGCGATTGCCGTAGGCCTTGAGCAGTTCCGGCCAGTGGCTTTGGCCGAGGGTGCCGTTCTTCACGTCATCGCGCAGGATCTCGGCCAGCAGGTTCGCCGTGTCCACCAGGGTTTCTTCGGTGGACTGGCGCACTCCGGGACGGATTTCCTTCATCACGGTGCTGAGCACAAAGTAGCCAGTCAGGCCGATAAACAGCGCATACACCAGGAAAATCCGCAGCCCGAGGCGCATCAGCTGTTGCTCGGGCTGTAGCTGTAGCCGAGGCCACGATGAGTCTGGATCGGCTCGGCATCTGCGGCCACGCTGCGCAATTTGCTGCGCAGGCTTTTGATATGGCTGTCGATATTGCGCTCGTAGCCGGCATCCGCCGCCACGCCTACCGCGTCCAGGAGTTGCTCGCGGCTGAACACGCGCTCGGGTTGTTCCAGCAGGCTTTGCAGCAAACGGAACTCATGGCGCGTGAGGCTCAAAGGCTGGCCGCGATACGTAATCTGCATGCGCTCCAGATCAACCTGGAACACCGCGGGCGCAGCACCGGGGCCAATCCGCTTGAGGATCGCCCGGACCCGCGCCGTCACTTCCCGTGGGCTGAAGGGCTTGACCACATAATCGTCGGCGCCGATCTCCAGCCCCACCACGCGGTCGATCTCGCCATCCCGGGCACTGAGGAACATCACGGGCACTTCGCTGAACCGGCGCAGTTGCTTGCAGGTTTCAAAGCCTGTGATGTCCGGCAGGCCGATGTCGAGGATGATCAGGTCGGCCGGGGTTTGGCGCTGATGGGCCAGCGCCTCCTGGCCGAGGCTCAGCCAGGTGGTGGTAAAGCCCTCGCCTTGCAGGGCGAATATCAGCGTGTCGGCTATCGCCGCTTCATCTTCGACAATCAGGATATGCGGCATGAGGGTCCGTCAGCAGTCCGGTTTGTCAGCAGTGTAGCGACGGGCCGGGTTTACCGCAGCGCCGAATTCACGCAGGGCCTTGGCGCCAATCAGCAAGGGGTAGTTGAAGCTGCTGCGGTCGGTCAGGTTGACCTCGACGGTGCGCTTGACGTTGCCCAGGCACATTTCCAGGTCGACTACCGGACGCTTGGCCACGGAAGGTTCGTCCTTGTCGTCGTCTTCGTCGGCGCGGCTTTTGATTTTGCTGATGCGCGACACTTTGTGCTCATAGACTTTGTTGGACGCCTCCTTGCCGCCGAGGCGAAAGCGCACCCAATCGTCGCCGTCACGGGTGAAGGTCTCGATGTCGCGCGCCGACAGCGAAGCGGTCAGCGCGCCAGTGTCCATCTTGGCCTTGAAGGTTTCGCCGATCTCCGGCAACTGGATGTATTCGTAGCGACCGTAGAGGGTCGGTTCGGCGGCCATGACAGGCAGGGCGGCCAGGGCGAGCGAGGCAAATAGCAGTTTCACGAAGTGATGTCCTCGGAAAGAAGTAGGCGGATTCTAGACCGCAAAAGCGGTGGTTAGTTAGCTCACTCAACCATACCCGGCACATTGTGAAACATTCGTACCGTGATTTGCGATTTGGCCTCTGGACTCGCCTTGCTTATCATGACCCGCCCACACGATTCCAAGAGTTACTTATGCGCCGACTGCTCACCGGCTGTTTTGTCACCCTGCTGCTATTGCTCAACACCTTGGTGCTGTTCGGCCCATTGATGGTGTTTGCCCTGCTCAAGCTGGTGGCCCCCGGTCGCTTGCGTGACTACATGTCATGGGCGGTGATGTGGATCGCCGAAACCTGGGCCGAGATCGACAAGCTGATTTTCTCGCTGTGCATCCCCACCCAATGGGATATTCGCGGTGGCGCCGATTTGCGCAGTGACACGTCTTACCTCGTCATCAGCAACCACCAATCCTGGGTAGACATCCCGGCGCTGATCCAGGCCCTCAACCGGCGCACGCCGTTCTTCAAATTCTTCCTGAAGAAAGAGCTGATCTGGGTGCCCTTCCTGGGCCTGGCCTGGTGGGCGCTGGATTACCCGTTCATGAAGCGCTACACCAAGGCTTTCCTGGCCAAGCACCCGGAACTCGCGGGGCAGGACTTGAAGATCACCAAAGAGGCCTGCGAGCTGTTCAAGCGCCAGCCGGTGACGGTGGTCAACTACCTGGAAGGTACGCGCTTCAGCGAGGCCAAGCGGGCGCAGCAGGGTTCACCGTTCAGCCGCTTGCTCAAGCCCAAGGCGGGCGGCGTGGCGTTTGTACTGGCGGCGCTGGGTGAACAACTGGACGCCGTGCTCGACGTGACCGTGGTCTATCCACAGCAGAAAATACCGGGGTTCTGGGATTTGATCAGCGGCGCGGTGCCAGAGGTGATCATTGATATCCGTACCCGCGAGCTGGATCCGGCGTTGTGGCAAGGGGATTACGAGAATGACCCGGTGTTTCGCCAAACCGTCCAGAACTGGGTCAACCAGCTCTGGACGGAGAAGGACGCGCGCATCGAGCAACTGCGCGCGGAGCGTCTTTAACTGCCGGTGCCCCATGCCTGGGCCAGCTTGCCCAGCACCGAGCTGCTGGCGCCCTGGCCACCCAGGTATTGCAGGATCACCGGGGCAAACTGGCCGACCATGCCACTGTCCATGCCCAAGGCACTGAACGCGGTGTTCAGGTCGTTGGTGTTCTTCACGTTACCCAACAGGCCGTCGAGGCCGCTGGTCTTGCTGCCGCCGGCCTGGCCGAGCATCCCGCTCAAGGCCCCGAGGCTACCCAACGCATTGTTGCCCGACAGTTGGTCAAGGCCCGGCACGCTATTACCCAGTTGCGAATAGTCGTTGCCGCTCAGTTTGTTCTTGGCCAGGCCCAGCATGGCGCCCGTACCGCCCACCGCTTGTTCGGGGGTGATGTTCAGTTGCGAGGTCAGGGCGCTCAGCAACCCGGCCGTCTCGGACGACGGTGCGGCAGCCGCGGCCTTGTTGTTGCCACCCTGCATGCCGGCAATCGCATTGGCCGCGTCCCCAAGGCTGAACCCTGCGGCGAACACCGGGCCGGCTGCCAGGGTCATCAGGCAGGAAAGGGCGAAACCGCGTGAAATCTTCATCGAAACAACCTCTGGGCGTAGGGGTGAAAGCAGGCGTTTGACTGGGCAGCCCGGGGGATTGTTCCCAGTGCATCCAAACCCGTCGCTGCTGCGTATATGCACCACACCCCCTCGAGGAAGACGGCCGTGAATGGAACGCGCGCGCAACCTGAACTAACCTCTGCCTGCCACCGCTTGCGCGCGCAGTCCCATCGCCCTGTATCCAGAGCCTGGAGAAGCCCTATTTCCACGTCCGACGCTGATCCGCTGCAGCCCTTGCTGGCCCAATGTGCGCTGGGCAATCGCCAGGCGTTCGAAACCCTCTACCGGAGCGTCTCACCGCGCTTGCACGGTGTAGCGCTGCGTTTCATGGGCCGCCAGGACCTGGCCGAAGAGGTCTTGCAGGAAGCCTTCGTGCGCATCTGGTACAACGCTTCGCGCTACCAGGCGCACCTGTCTGCGCCGATGACCTGGATGGTCAACATCACCCGCAACCTGGCCATCGACCAACTGCGCAAGCACCGTGAACAGCCGCTGGCGGACGGTCAGCAGGACACGCTGGTCGATGACACACCCAGCGCCCACGACCAACTCGACAACGAACGCGAGGCCCGCGCCTTGAACCGCTGCCTGGACACCCTGGAGGGCATGCAGCGCCAATCGATTACCGTGGCTTACTTCCAGGGCCTGTCGTGCGCGGAGTTGGCCCAACAGCTGGCTGCCCCCCTGGGCTCGGTCAAATCCTGGATTCGTCGCGGCATGGAACGCCTGCGCAGGTGCCTTGAATCATGAACTACCAGACCACCGCCCTGCGCCGTGCCCTCGCCGCCGACTACGCCATCGGACTGATGCCTGCCACTGCGCGTCGGCGTTTCGAGGCCTTGTTGCTGGAGGATGCGGCGCTGCGCGTGGAACTCGGCCATTGGCAGGACGCCCTGGCCAGCCTGACCGGCGCCTTGCCCGAACGACCGGTGCCCGAGCATGTATGGGACAGCATCAAGGCGCGGATCGAGCCGCAGGTGCTGCATTTGCCGGCAAAAAAACCCTTGTGGATGAACCTGCGCTTGCTGGCAGCGGCGTGCGTGGTAGTCGTGGCCGTGCTGGCGGGCGTGCTGTATCAACGAGACATCGGTGCGCAGTACAACGCCACGCTCGTCGCGGCCAACCAGCAACCGGCGCTGCAGATCAAGGCGTATGGCGACCACCTGCAAGTGGAACCCGTGGCACTGGCTGCGGTGGAACCGACGCACAGCCTCGAGTTGTGGGCGATTGCACCGGGCGGTAAACCAATCTCCCTGGGTCTGCTCCCCGCTGCGGGCAACGGCCGAATAACGCTGAGCAAGGCGCAACGAGCCTTGCTCTCCGCGCCGCTGACGTTGGCCGTGAGCCTGGAGCCACGCGGCGGTTCAGTGACCGGGCAACCCACCGGACCGGTGCTGTATCAGGGCCAATTGGCATCACTTTGAGCTGAACGGCAGTCAGGAACCCATCGCGCGAACCAGGGTCCATGACAGGACTTAAAGCCTTGCCAGGAAAAGCCCGATGAGCGCGACCCGTCCCCAAGTGATTGAGCAAAAGCCGCCTTTCTGGAGCCGCCCGCGCGTATTCATGGGCGTCTGCGTGGCCATTGTCGCCGGCCTCGGCAGCGCGCTCTACACCCAAGACAACGTCAAGTCTGCTGCCACACTGGTGACCACTGCCCAGCAACCCGCGGCGCAGATCATGGCGCACAAGGATTACCTCGAAGTCGAGCCGATCGCCACGACGGCACCCGAGCCGGATCGCAGCCTGGAACTGTGGGCGTTGCCCGAAGGCGGCGCACCGGTGTCGCTTGGACTGTTGCCGGAAGATGGCAAAGGCATTATCGGACTCAACCCACGCCAACAGAAAAGCATCCGCAAGCCGGTGGAGTTGATGGTGAGTTCGGAAACCAAAGGTGGGTCGTTGAGCAAGCAGCCCACGGGGCCGACCGTCTACCAAGGCGCCCTCGCCAACCGCTGACACCCCAAAAAACCAAGTGGGAGCGGGCGTGCTCGCGAATGCGGCAGGTCAGTCAAACGTGCTTCGACTTAACCAGCGCTTTCGCGAGCAAGCCCGCTCCCACCGTTGGATCGTGTGCCTGAGAGTTATGCCGCGCTGAAGAGTTTGTGCGGATCGATCACAAATTTCTTCGGCACACCCGCGTCAAACTCGCCATACCCACGCGGCGCGTCATCCAGGCTGATCACCTGCACGCCAACAATCTCGGCAATGTTGATACGGTCCCACATGATCGCCTGCATCAGCTGGCGGTTGTACTTCATGACCGGTGTCTGGCCGGTATGGAAGCTGTGGGATTTGGCCCAGCCCAGGCCGAAGCGGATGCTCAGGCTGCCCATTTTTGCAGCGGCATCCACCGCACCCGGATCTTCGGTGACGTACAGGCCCGGAATACCGATCTTGCCCGCCACGCGCACCACGCCCATCAGCGAGTTGAGCACAGTGGCCGGGGCCTCCGCCTTGACGCCTTCATGGCCATGGCCACGGGCTTCGAAGCCCACGGCGTCGACGGCGCAGTCCACTTCCGGTTCGCCCAGCAGTGCGGCGATCTGCTCGTGCAGCGGCGTGTCCTGGGACAGGTCGGCAATCTCGAAACCCTGGGCCTTGGCGTGAGCCAGGCGGATCGGGTTGACGTCGCCGATGATCACCACCGCAGCGCCCAGCAGGCGCGCCGAAGCGGCAGCCGCCAGGCCCACAGGGCCGGCACCCGCAATGTAGACAGTGCTGCCAGGGCCAACACCGGCAGTGACGGCGCCGTGATAACCGGTCGGGAGAATGTCGGACAGGCAGGTCAGGTCGCGGATTTTCTCCATGGCCTTGTCGCGGTCAGGCAGTTTCAGCAGGTTGAAGTCAGCGTACGGCACCAGCACGTACTCGGCCTGGCCGCCGGTCCAGTCGCCCATGTCGACATAGCCGTAGGCGCCACCGGCACGCGCCGGGTTGACGGTCAGGCACACGCCAGTATGTTGCTCCTTGCAGGAGCGGCAGCGGCCGCACGCGACGTTGAAGGGCACCGACACCAGGTCGCCGATCTTCAGGTTCTCGACGTCACTGCCCTTCTCGATCACTTCACCGGTAATTTCATGACCGAGCACCAGCCCGGTCTGGGCCGTGGTGCGGCCGCGCACCATGTGTTGGTCGGAGCCGCAGATGTTGGTGGAGACCACGCG
>Ga0308167_1001978_pt1 | contig 20776 bp, 20 predicted proteins | sample PhyCR1_2_FD_202138 | JGI IMG/M metagenome (GOLD analysis project Ga0308167, IMG submission 202138) | Phyllosphere microbial communities from UC Gill Tract Community Farm, Albany, California, United States - DLSLRC.R1 | ecosystem: Host-associated > Plants > Phyllosphere > Unclassified | place... | reverse complement strand
TCAAATACATCGCATGATTCTGGACATTTTGCAGCGCGAAGGACGAATTGCGATTAGTGAATTGGCATCGAGAGTCAACCTCTCTACCACCCCCTGTTCAGAGCGTGTAAAACGCCTTGAGCGCGATGGCATTATCATGGGTTATTACGCCCGTCTAAACCCAGCTTACGTAGACCGTAACCTTCTCGTCTTTTTAGAAATTAAGTTATCTGCCAAATCAGGCGATGTATTTGACCAAGTGGCCAGAGACTTAGTCGAAATTCCTGAAGTGCTCGAATGTCATCTTATTTCAGGTGAATTTGACTACCTTGTAAAAGCGCGTTTAAAAGAAATGAGCGCATACCGCCGCTTGTTAGGAGATCTATTAAAGAAACTACCCGCTTCAGCATCCTCACACAGTTATGTGGTCATGGAAGAAGTGAAAGAAACTCTATATCTAGATGTAAGCAAGTAAAGCGAGCATTATTAAACTCGCTTTACTCACGTTTTAAAAATTAGAAATATTTTAAAATCGAAATATGTTTATTTTGATGTTTAAATTTCGAGAACCACTTAACCGCTGGGTAGAGTGCAAAAGACAGCACAATTGTGATTAACCACAACATCCACACATGGCTGATCGACAAATAATTTCCGTAGTTGGCTCCCCATAGACTGAGTGCAAACATATACATCAGTTTCAGCACATATAAGTGTAATAAATAAAAGAACATTGGTACCGAGCCAAATACGACCAAGGGTTTTAAAAATGAGTATTGCTGCATACATTCAAAAGCAACGAGCACAATCAAACCAATCCCAACATTTAGCAAAATAAACAGTAAAGATGGCGGATACTTAGTCAAGTTAAAAAAGCTCATGAGACTCAGTTGTAATGACTCAAAATGCTGCCACGGCTGATCACCATAAACATTAATAAAACGCAGTAAAATAAATAGCCCAATACTTGCTAAACCAAGGCTGAGTAAAGTGCGTCTTCTTTGCTTTGCTGTATATTTTGAACTAAAGAACTGACCTAAAACGTAGCCTAATAAAATCACCCCTATCCAAGGTAAAATAGGATAGCTTGTACGAAGCTTGATACCCGCAAATTCAAGCCAGCCACGTTCATGTAAAACGAACCATATATTCTGTAGGATGCCTTGTGAGAAGTGCACAGAATCTAATAAGTTGTGTCCAAAAATAATGACCAACGCTACACCTGCAATAACAGGCAACGGCAAACTTACACAGCAAGCTAACACCACCATGCTAATACCTATCGCCCAAATTACCTGTAAGTAAATGACTTCAGGCGGAAAAGTCGCTGTCCATGCAAAATTCACAAGCGTAAGTTCTAGCACGATCAAAAATAAGCCACGTTTTAATAGAAAGGCACGCGTTTGCTGTAAATCTTGTTTTTTTGATTGAAATAAAAAAGCGGAAATTCCTGTTAAAAGTACAAAAACCGGAGCGCAAATATGTGCCAATAATCGACTGCCAAATAAAGCCGGTTCTGTTACTGTTACGTCCATTGGATCTATAACTTGTTTGTGTAAATAGAAAGTTTCCCTTACATGGTCGAGCAACATAATGATGATAACCAAACCACGCAATGCATCAATCGACTGTAAACGTTCAATATTTTTTTCTATAGGCATAGCGTTAATCAACAAAATAATGTAACGTTATACTATTACATTATAGTTCTTTTGTCTTTCATGGCTGATTATTTATGCAACACAAATTAGGATTGTTGTCTTCGTTGGGTCTTTCTTTTATATCGACACTCACTTGGGGAGAGGAAACATCAACGGTACTTGAAACCATACGAATTCAGGCTGAAAGTACTCAAGAAGGTGTGAGCCAAAATAGCTCGGCGACTAAATTTACTCACGATGTTTTAGATGTCCCTTTTAATCGTGCTTATGTTTCAAAACAAATGATGGAACAACAAGACGTTCAACGGATTGATGACGCATTAACTTTAGTGAGTGGAGTCTTTCATCAAAATAGTTTTGGTGGCGGTTTTTGGGATAATTACTCTTTCCGTGGTTTTAGTACCGATCCCAATTTAGGTGCCTCTATGATCCGTAACGGTTTGAGTGTCAACCGAGGGATTAGTGCTCCAAAAGATGTAGTGAACATTGAATCTTTAGAATTTTTAAAAGGGCCTATGGCGGCTTTATATGGCCGCGGCGAAACAGGTGGTTTGCTTAACCTCAACAGTAAAAAACCACAGTGGGAAAGCGAAAGTGAAGTTAACCTACGTGCCAATACTCAAGAACAATATCGAATTAGTCTGGAACATACCGCGCCTATTAACGATGAACTGGCTTACCGTTTAGCAGTGGCTCACGAAGATAATCAAAGCTTCCGTGATCATGTCAGCAGTGAACGCTGGTTCTTTTCACCACAGCTCACATGGAAAATTTCAGACCAAACACAACTCGACTTTGATAGTGAATTTACAGAGCACAAAGGAACCTTTGACCGTGGTGTGAGCACCGTCAATCATCAGTTTGTGATGGACCCGAAAACATTTACAGGTGAACCTGACGACGGCGATTTGAAAATAAAAGATTATTTTTACCAATTACGTCTGAGTCACGAATTTAACCCTGACTGGAAACTAAACAGTGCTGTCAGTTATAAAGACGCCAAAATGGTCGGCTTTGCAACCGAACCTCGTCGTATGCAAGCCGATGGACGTACTTTAGAGCGCCAACGTCGCTATCGTGATTATACAAGTGAAGATGTTCTGGCTCAGACAGAGTTACTTGGCAAGATTGATACTTCATGGGCTCGCCATGAAATTTTACTTTCAACCGAGCTTGGTCAACTCGACTATAAACAATATCAACTGCGTCGGAACCATGATTCAAACTCTCCCACTACAGTGAATACTATTGATATTTACCAATCTGAATATGGTAAATATTTACCTAGCTTAGCTCCATTTACCAACACTAAAGAGCGCCAACGCTATTTTGCACTGAATGTACAAGACCAGATTTTTTTCAATGATCAATGGAGTGTGCTTTTCGGCAACCGTTTTGATCAGGTCGAACAAGACTTTAAAAATCACCTGACTCAAACTGAAAGCAACCAAACGCTTCACCAGAATAGTCCACGTTTCGGAGTAAATTTTAAAGCCTCTGACCAATGGGCGTTTTATACCAATTATGGCCGCTCATTTGCGATGAATAGTGGTATGAACCGAAATGGTCAGACTTTTGCTCCTGAAAAAGGAGAAAGCTACGAGATCGGCACCAAATATAAAATGAATGATCAAAGTGTGCTGAGTCTCGCTTTGTTTAAAATGAAAAAACGAAATGTACTCACGACAGATCCTATCGACAATGCCTTCCAAACAGCGGCAGGCGAAGTCAGCAGCCAAGGGCTTGAGTTTGACTTAAATAGCCAAATCACTGATCGCTGGTTCGTCAATGCTAACTATAGTTATACCGATGCTCAAATTGAGAAAGACCAAGACTTGGCAAAGGGTGCACGTCTAAGCAATGTTCCAAAACACCAAGGCGCTGTAAGTACTAACTATGAGTTTCTACAAGAAGGTCCGAGAAAAGCAGGTGTAGGAGCTAACCTCACCTATGTTGGCGAGCGCAGCGGACATAACCTTGATAATGGCTTTAATTTACCGAGTTATACATTGGTCAATTTAAATGGCTACTATGCCCCATCTGACCGTTTACGCTATCAGCTCAATGTGAACAACCTGTTTGATAAAACTTACTATGTTTCAAGCTATAGCGATTTATGGATTCAACCGGGTGAGCCACTAAACGCCTCCATTTCGGCACAGTGGAAGTTTTAATTTATCTATAAAATAAAAAAGCCCGAATTATTTCGGGCTTTTTTTCAACCTACTACACTCGTTTTTAGCTAATGATATCAACTCATAACTTATTAAAAGATCATTTGCCCTCTTAACCGTGTTTATTTGTACTCCACACTTTTTAATAAATTTTTCATATACGCTTTGGCTAAAAGCTGAATTATTACTTTTATATTTTAATTCAACTAAATAATTTCTTAAATTAAATAATATGTAAAAATTAAATTATTATATTTTTTATAGTACTAAAAGATACTTTCCGAGATAAACTTTTTATTTTATCTAAATTAAAAAAAATTTTATAAAATATAATATAAAAAACTTAATTAAGTTTACTATTTAATCATGGAAATCTATAATAATATTTTTTCAGGAACTCTTCTTATTATGCAGAAAGAATTAAGACAAAATATAGATATTAAAAACATTAGTAAAAATAATTTCCTAAAACCTATCCTAAATGATGAACAAATTTCTAGATTAAAAAAATTAAATTCTAAAGATAATTTTCATGGATTTATTTCGATATTTATGGATTTTGCATGGATTATAATTGCTATTTGTCTTTCATATATTTCTCCCTTCCTCTACCCCTTAACAATTCTTATTATTGGTTCTAGACAAAGAGCTCTCGCAAGTTTACTTCATGAAGCAGCTCATACCACGCTTTTTAAATCGCGCATTTTAAATATAAGTATTGGAAGAATACTTTGTGGATGGACAATACTGCAATCTTTCGGAACATATCGCATAACTCATGCATTAAATCATCATCCCCGAATTGGTGACAATTCTATAGATCCAGATTTAGTTTATATGTTGGAGCAAGGCGTTTATGAAACACAAAGTCGTAGTAATTTCCTTAAAAAATTTTTTATAAAGCCTTTATTAGGTTCAAACATTCCTTACTATATACGCTATCTAATTAAAGATCGGTTTATCTCAGCTTTTAAAAGTGATAAAGAGCGCCCAGAAGCTACTATGATAATCATATTTCATCTTTCTATTATTGCGATTGCTTTTACTACAGGATTGCTTAAAGAATTAGTTCTTTTTTGGTGGATTCCTTTCTTAGTTATACATCCAATTATTGGATGGTTTAGTGAGTTGTCTGAACACTATCCAATGATGGAAATAACTAAATCGCCAACATTTTACTCACGTAATAGATATGCAGGATGGACTGAAAGATTCTTTATTGGTATGCATGCTGACTATTTGCATCTAACTCATCATCTTTATCCAGCTATTCCACATTGGAACTTAAAAAAAGCAACTGAAATATTGCGTGAAGATCCAGCTTTTAGAGATTGGGATGATTACTGGGGTGGAATTTTTTCATCTTGTACCTCTAATCGTACCAGCCTTTTAAAGTATATTCTAAATAACAGAAGATTTTCTTCATCTAAGCAAAATGGTCTTGAATATGCTCAATAAGTTAAATAGAGCTGAATTTTTTGCTTTAATCGCTGCGATACTAAATGGTTCAATTGGTATCTTTACACGATTTGGTTTTAATAATGGACTAACGCCAAATACTTTGGCATTTTGGAAATGTTTTGGAGCCTTTTTATTAATACTTATATACTGTTTTTCAAATACACAACTGCGTAAACAAACTGTAGAGTTGAAAAATTCATTTTTTCAATTTGCAATATTAGGATTTCTTGGGATTTTTTGTCTCTATTTTTTTGAAACGCAGGCATTTCATAAAGCGTCTATCCCTTTAGTTTCATTTCTTACGTATGCTGCTGGAGGAATAACTATACTCATGGCAGCAACACTACTGAAGGAAAGAATAAATATATATAAGATTCTTTCATTTTTATTTATTCTATTCGGCGTATATATAATATTTTTATTTGAAAAAGATATTACAGGAAGTAGTTTAGGGATTGTTTTTGCTCTTCTTGGTGGTTTAGGTTACGCTCTATTTATTTTCATGGCCAAGTTTTTTAAAATCGGAAGTGGACTTCCACAACTTGTCTGGCTTTTTGGATTTGGTAGTATATATTTACTCTTTCCTCTTTTATATGAAGGGTTTAAATATCCTACTGGTACTTCAATTATTTTTGTTATAGCCCTCATATTACTCCCAACTATTGGAGGATTCTTTTTTACCACAAAAGCAGTTAAAGATGGAGAGGCAAGTAAAGTACAAATAATTGAAACAAGTGACCCTCTTTTTTCAACTCTGTTTGCCTTCATTATTTTTGGTGACTCTTTAGGGTTGACTGGTTATATCGGTGCTATGTTGATTATATTTGGGTTAATTTTTTCAATGAAAAATCCAAAACCACAGGTTAATTATAATACTTAAAGAAAAGTGATCATTTCGGCACAGTGGAAGTTTTAATTCATACATAAACAAAAAGCCCGAATCATTTCGGGCTTTTCACTAGAACATACCATTTTCATTGACGAGCGGGTCGGGCTGTACTTGGCCAATATCCCAAAACTCAGCAATTTTTCCATTTTCAAAACGACAAATATGAACCACAGCCAAGATAGTTAACCCATTCATTTGCATTTCAAGTTTAGAATGCACAGCCACCAAATCGCCCTCTTCAATGACATGTTGAACATCAAAGACTTTGTTTGGAGTTTCAGCCGCGCTTTCACGCATTCCTTCTCTTAAAGAATTCGCATCACCCGCATAATAAGGGTTGTGATGCTTGAAGTTCGGTGCGGTGTAATTGCTATAGGCTTCATCGACTTCGCCAGCTGCGGCAAGCTCTAAAAACCGTACTGCAATTTGTTTTTGAGATAAGTTCATGATTATCTCCTACTCTTTATTTTAGACCTTACTGCAACAGATCATCTTCGTCGTCGCCTTCCTCGAAGACATAGGCCATACAGCCCCATCCATCATATTCGCCTTGAAATTTTTCAGCGATGCTGGCAAACCATTGTTCCAAATCAACAATATCTGAATACTCAGGTTCCATATTGACAAAGATGGTAATCACCCACTCGTTTGGCTCAACAGAGTCATCTTGAAAGAGTGAAACTTTTTGCTCTTGGTAAAGCAAATACAGCGCACATTGCTCTGCATTTTTTTGATCTTGAAAAGCAATAGAAAATTCAATTTCATGCAGCTCAGTTAAATCATCCCCATCTTCAGCCATTTGCCAAAGTACATTGCCGTTATCGTCATCTGGAAATTGTTCGTAGTCACGAGTCATAAAGTGATCCTTGTTGTTGTCGCAGTATTAATATTATTCGACATCAAGAATACCCGACTTTTATTGCAATTTGGGTATATATTCCGTTCCCAATTGCACCAAATTGAATTTTTAATTGTATATAAATTTTAAAAAGGTACTTGCGATTCAATGACTACATCTGTGCCTTGCAATGGATGCTGAAAAGCCAAATATGCAGCATGTAAAGCCATTCGGTTTAAATGAAAACGTTTCGGTTCAGGGTGATACAACTTGTCGCCCATAATCGGATGACCAATATGCATCATGTGCACACGTAACTGATGTGAACGCCCTGTTACTGGTTCGAGTAAAACACGACTTTGATCTGTTTGAGCGTCATAAACCAAAGGCTGAAACAAGGTTTTAGCATGTTTACCTAGTTCAAAATGTACAATTTGTCTCGGGCGATTTTCCCAGTCGGTAATGAGCGGAACTTCAACACTACCCTCTTCTGCGACTTGGCCTTGCACCAAAGCAATATAATGTTTTTTGACTGTTCTAGCCTGAAACATTTTACTTACTGCGACTTCTGCATCACGGTGCTTGGCAAACATAAGTAAGCCCGACGTCGCCATATCTAAACGATGCGTCACTTTAGCCAAAGGGAACTTTTCTAACACCCGCAAATAAGCGCTGTCATGATGTTCAGGTAAACGACCCATCACCGACAACAAACCCGCAGGTTTATCAACCACAATTAAATCGTCATCTTCAAATAAAACTGAGAGTGGATCTTGTGGCGGAGCATAAACAAAGTTGTCGTTTAAAGGCATGGTCGTAGAAATAGCAAGGGAGCATGGCGGCAGATCATAAAGAAATTTCAGGCCTACCGCAAAGCAATCTATAAGCTCTCATCATGTTCCACGTGAAACTCGGAAAATCTTTATCGTTTTTTATTCATTTCAGCTAAAAGATCGAGCTGAATTTCTTGAATATGCGCAAGCCTTTCCCATTGATGCGATAAAAGATGGTCCATTTTTTCATGCAAATGACGAATCTCAAGTTCCGCTTTTAAGTTAATTTGATAGTCATGTTGAGAACGCAAACGGTCTTTGGCTTCTTGACGGTTCTGGCTCATCATAATAATAGGTGCCTGAATGGCGGCTAAGCATGAAAGTACTAAATTAAGCAAAATAAAAGGATACGGGTCGACTGGACGGACTACCATCACGACTGTATTTAGAACAATCCAGCCTATTAAAAATAGAGCAAAACAAATTAAAAATGCCCAACTTCCCCCAAAAGTAGCTATTTTATCTGCCAGTTTTTCTCCAAGCGTCCATTTTTGATCAAAATCTGTTTCTGTATTTCGGCTAATCAGTTCATGCCGTTGCATACTGCCAATCACTTCGTTTTCTAAATTAGATAATTCGCCTTTCTCCGAGCGTAATAGCGACTGAACATATTTAATTCGATAATCTGCCAGATCTGCTCGACAAATGAAGCTTGAGTAAGTCCAGTCTGGATGATCTTTTATAATTTCATCACTGATGACATTCCGAATGACTTCACCAGACACAAGATCTTTTAAGGGAAAACTCTTTCCACAAACGGCGCATTGGCGACAATGGTTTTTATTTTCCATATTATTCAGCTCGTTATTATGATAATAAGATTAGTATATAAACGATTTTTGCTGATCGCATCGTAAATAAAAATAGTACTCTAACCTAATATCTGTAAAGTCGCTGGCACTATTTTTCGATGAACAGGAATTACAGGTACCATGTAGACTCTCCCAAGCAGATTTTTAATATGTACCACTGTAGTCACTGTAAGCACTTGGGTATCTTCATTTTTATAAATAGATAAAGTCACATTCAAATGTTTATCATCGTCTCCAATCACTAATTCATTTTCGGTGCGCTGTAGCAAAGTAAAAATTCCAATTCGGTCGCCTGCGACATATTCATTTTCTTTTTTATTCGAATCAATCTGCTTAAAACTTCCTAAATCTTTAAGGCCAATCTTTGAAGTAATTTTATTGCGTAGATTCATGCTCCACTCTATCCATTGCGGAGTATGCTGGAACAGTTTAATAAGTTGCTCAAATACATTCAGGTCGGGCTGACCCAGCACAATACTCCACGAGTCGTAGAAGTAAGCATTGTTCAATTGAGATGAGATTTGGCTGTCATGCGGCAAGGTAGAAAGATAAGGCTTATTCATGAATTATATTCTTGTAAAGTATCGTTTTTATTATAGAGAATTTTTTAGGGTGTCAAGGGAAACCATCTATGGTTTACTTCAACAATTATAACTTTGTAAGTTAGAACCTTTTGCCTATAAACTTTTGATCTATAGCGTCCTAAGCCGAATCGAGACCTTTTGGGTGAGTACACACTAACGTTATACGTTTTGGTGCATGCTACTCTTTTCGATCCCTATCACACCCTTGAGATATAGTTTAGCCAGCACCCTGTGGGATTGTTTTTCTAAGAACAGCTAATTTTAAATATTTTTGGGAATTTTTACGCAATAATTTAAATTAAAAAGAATATATTTCCATTTCATAATAATTAGTTAAATTTAAATTCCACTTTATTTGTTTTTTACGGTTTATTTTACCAAGAAAAATTTTTAAGCCAAATTGGAAGTTCTTTCAACAGCACATGTTTAGCCGAATAACTCATGTAAAGCTGACTCCCTAATCTCCACTTTTAAGCATTTTTATTCTTTGGGTACTATTCTTAGAGATAACTTTTGCGCTTGAATACATTATAAAAACATATTATAAACTATTTCTAACCAAATAATTGGTTTTTTGGAACTTTATAATGAACAACAATATTATAATTTTTGGTTATGGAACAGGTATTTCCAAAGCCGTGGCACATAAGTTTGGTAAAGAAGGCTATAAAATCGGTTTAGTGGCACGTAATGCTGAAAAACTCGAAAAAGCCATTTTAGAACTTAAAACACAAGGTATTGAGGCTTACGCTTTTACATGTGATTTAGCAGTTCTTGAAGATATACCAAATCTTATTAAACGTATTAAAGATCAATTCGGAGAGATTAAAAATATTCATTGGAATGCTTTCCATGATATTGAAGGCAACATATTAAAAACCCCTCCACTAGAGCTTACCAAAAGCTTTCATATTCGCGTTTCAAGCTATATTGCTACAGTACAAGCTTGCCTACGTGATTTAGAAAAGAATAACGGTAGTATTTTATCAACCAATGGAATTTTCGCTTTCGATGCAGTGGGAATAGATTTGGTTGCCAAAGAATATTCACCTTTAGCAATTGCCGCTGCCGCTCAATATAAAACCACTAATTTACTTGCTCATAGTCTTGCTGACTCAAATGTTTACGTAAGCCAAGTGATTGTGAATGGCTTCGTAGATGGAACAGCAGGCGCACAAGATAAGACCTACACAGTACATCCAGAAACCATTGCGGAGCAGTTTTGGTACTTACACCAGCATAAGCAAGAAACTGTCTCTCTTTGTGGTGAAGCAATTCAAGCTGCTTAAAATTGTTTGTTAGGAAAGAACAAGCGTAATCAATTACGCTTGTTCTACTTTTTGAAATTTATACTTTTTGGGTGCAAAATTATTTTTCATACTCTGAAGGATCAATTTTGTATTTTTTAAATAAAATAGAGCGTACAGAATCATTGATACTGTCATCATATTTAATGATTAAATAAATATCTTTCTTGGTTAAAGGAATAGTTTTTAAAATATCATTTAGCTCTGTACTTCTAATGGAGCGTACTTCACTTGGTTGCTTAGATATTTCTGGATCTTGTTCTTCAAACTTAAAGTCTACACCTTGTAAGTTAAAATAAACCATAACTCTTCTATTTAAAGAATCACTATCATCATATAAAACTGTTCCTGCTGGAAGGATTGTATATGATGCATAGTTATCAAAATTTGATGCTATCCGCAAAGGTTTTTCTAGAACATGAATTTCTGGTGTTTTTGCAAGCTTCCAAAAGTAATAGTTTAATAAGGACTGAATGATGAAAAGTAAAATTAGTATGGTAATTAATAAATTCTTTTTCATATCTACTTCTTATTAAAAATATCTTTTATTCTTTAACTATAAATTCATAGGTTTTAGTTAGCTTATCATCGCCTCGCCCATAAAAATATGCATTCACTACAATTTTGTATCTTCCTTTATATCTAGGAATACCCTCTATTTTTATATGATTGTATCCATCTATATCATCTACTGGAGCAATCTTAACTCCATGATTTTCTGGAATATTAGAGGTTAATTCAAAATGTTGTTCAGAGACTTTTCCACCTGTAATTTTTAATTGCTGGGTATATGTTTACCCTACGTAAGCAACTGGAAGACTTTCAGGCTCAATTGTATATTCTTGACCACACCCTGTCATGAGTAACAATGGAACACCTAAAGTTATGAGATTAAATTTCAAATTTTTAATCAAATTATTTTTCTTCCCATACAACTGAAAATTTTTCTGATTTAGAGACATTACCAATCATTGCAGAGAAAATTGCTTGGCATTCTAAATTGATTTTTTTAACTGAACTGATATCTATAGGCTCGCAGCTTCTATTATCATTATTTGAGCAGAACTTTACAGATACCTCAATTTGGTTATACTCAAATCTATCAATATTCGCATCTAATGTTTGCTGATGATCAATCGTATTTTCACAAATAAACTTTTTTGATGATGATTCTTTTATTTTATTTAAAACTTCCTTATCTTCAATTTTCATAGCAAAGTTTAATTTTTCATTACTTTTCCTAGTATATTCTATTGTGAAATTTGAAATTTTTTCACTACATCCAGTTAAAAAAATTAGCCATGATAAGTAAAGAAATTTTTTCATTTAAAACTCTAGTGGAAATTGGATTTTCTTATAGCTTCTTTTGATATTAAAATATTATCTGCCACAAATTTACTATTTTGTAATAAGCCTCCAAAAACTATTCTACACGACATATTGCTAGTTAATAATTTTTCCAATTGGTTCTTATCGATACATACATTCATTGATTCATCTTCGCAGACTTTAAAGTATCCAGAGAAAGTATATTTTCCACTTACCAACTTCACTTTCTCGACTGAGATGGCGCCTACAACAAGATAGTTTTCAATATTATCGCACTTAAAATTAGAGTATTTATAATTATTTTCTTGATAAATATTTTTTAAATCATTATTTGTTTCTAAATTAAATTTAAAAATATCACCACTCATACCATCCATATGAGAATAAGTTAAATTATTAAGGGTCATATCCTTAAAATTTTCTTTCTCATTTTTGGCTAAAGGCTTACAACCTGACAATAAAATGGATAAAATAATTAAAAAATATTTATGCATCTATTCATTCTAAAATAATTAATTTATATTTCTTATTTAGCTCATCACTACCACGGCCATAAAACCCTGTTGAAATATTTATTGTATATTCACCTTTATGTTTGGGAATACCTTTAATTGAAAAGTCATTAAAACCGCTAGTATCATTGTTCGGTTGAATTTTTAATCCTATATCATCAGGCATATTAGTATCTATTTCAAAATACTTATCCACTACTTTGCCACCCCTAATTTTTATATTCTGGGAATATGATTTATTAACATGAGCTACAGCAAGCTCCTTTGGTTGTACGTCATAGTTGCTACAACCATTAAGAGTAATTACCAATAGAATATATCGAAACATGTCTTTTTATTCTTTAACTACAAACTCATAGGTCTTATCCAACTCCCCATCACCACCAGCATAAAAACCAGCATATATATGAATCGTAAAAGCTCCCTTATGTTTTGGAACTCCAGAAATTTTTAAATTATTATAAGCATCCGCTTCATTTTGATCTATTGGCTCAATAGAGATATTCATATCACTTGGAAAATTATCTTTTACTTCAAAAGACTGTGGTATCACTCTTCCACCAGTAATTTTTAATATCTGATTATATTCTTTGCCAATATGTGCTATCGGAAGCTTATTTGGTTCAATATTATAATCCTTACTACAGCCACAAAGACTCAAAGTTAAAAATATTACAGCCAATTTATTAAATTTCATTAGAAAAACTCCCTTTTTACTATTAACGCAAAAAAAACTGCTTTTTCAAAATCATATAGAGACAAATTAGGTTTTAATTGTTGTTTATTCTCTCCCCAAGAAAAGGCTTGTAATTGAACTTCCGTCTTATATGGATCTGTTGTATTTGTTATAGGCTGACCATTACTCTGTCTTAATTTGTCAGTCCAAACAATCCAATGATCTGGAAAACTTTGCGTGCCTGAACTAGAACCACTACTTAATAAGCTCGCAGAAATTAAACTAACTACATAGTAACCAGTTCCAGCATACTGGTTCAGTTCATTAATTAAACTAGGGTTATAACCATTAATATAAAATGGAAAAGTTTGTATCCCAAGAAATCCACTTTTTTTAAACCAATTTATTAGCTCTCCCCATAGTGTAATACCTGCAACTTCTTGATTAGGATCTTTTAACCGTAGTGCAATATTTTCTGATTCTCGTAAACTAGCTAAAGTTATCCAATCAATTGGTGGAATTTTAGGAGTTCCATTTTTTCTATAATAATTTTTTACTCGACGACATCCATCTAAAGTTGCCTCTATATTTAAATCTCCAATCTTTGTCTTTCCTGTTTCCCATAATTGTTTAACTGCAAACTTATATTTAGTCGGACTTAAATTGATAAGACAGAAGAAATAAGCTGCTGGGCCACACAAAGAAGCGTCAAATTGGTCAGGTAGAGGTTCGTTCAAACGAGCTTGTAAACCAGCTTCAATTTGTAGTTTTGAAAATGGGTCTTTCGCTTCCCCAGGCTTACAGTCAGGATCTATACATTGAAAAACTCTATCTCTGCTCAAATTTAGCTGGAATGTATTTTTAGACTTAACCTCTTTAACAACCTTAGTCATGTAAGTTGCTTCGTTATACTTTACTTTAGATATTTTAGTGTTTTGGCTAAAATTTGTAGATGGATAAGACTCAATCTTATCTGGCAAAATATAATTACTTAATACTAAAGCTTCTTTCCCACTGATACTTAGTCGGTATAAGTCAAAAAAAATTACGCAGTCTCTTATATTTTCAATACCTAACTTACTACCATCTATCTCGGCAGATCTTGTTTGATAAAGATTATTTCCTACTTTTTTGAATTCCTTACTTGTAAAAAGTATCGAAGTTTCTGCTTTATTTTTTACGGTATTGTAAACATACAACCTATATTTCAATAAGCTAGGTTTTACATTTGTTTCCAAAACAACATACGGATAATACTTTGCCATTATTATTTTTACTCTATATCAATTTTTTCATCTTTAAATAAATGAAGCGATATCTCTTCCGGTTGGTAGGATTTAAATAGATCTGTATATCCCTTATCATCCGTACAACCTTCTACAATATCCCCATTAGGTAAGAAAGCGATATATTTATGATTTGCAAAGTTATTGCCATCTTTATCTTGCAAAAAATATCTCAAGTTATATTTATTAATTTCTCCTAATACCGGCAACGCAGGAACATTTGCATTCGCACTTCCTCCCCCCATAAACAAATGCTGCCCCGCCTTCACCTCAAACTTGCCGCCTGTAGTCATAAAAATGCCCGACCCAGTAATTTTGACTTGAGAGCCGCCTGCGGTGAGCACAATTTCTTTGGCTGCTGTCGCCTCAATTTTGTCTTCTGCTGAAATAATCTGAACAGCTTTACGGGCAATTAAATCCGCTCCGTCACCTTGTGCTTGTATCTCGACTTTGCCTTTGCCTGCATAGAGTCTTGCCCCTTCTTGAGCCGCAAAAAGGCTGATTTTATTTTGGGCATGTGCAATCAAGTTCTTTTGGGTAGACAGATTAATGCTGTCTCCAGCAGTTTGGTTTATCTGGCCATCTGCGCTTAGGTGAATGTCTTCGTTACTGCTCAGCGCGATGCTATTTGGGCTTGCCAGCAGCATGATTGCTTCTTTAAAGGTTTTGGCTTTTACGTTGTCTTGCTGCTCAAGTTTTTCAATAAAAGATTTTAGGTTTTCTAAATTTTCTAAAGGGTCAGTTTGCTGATTTTTAGCGACTTCACTGAGTGCCTTGGCATTGTTGAGGCCACCGTCGATTTGTTGCTTGGCCTCATTTGCATCAAGGTGTACGCCTTGAGCTTTATCCTGTTTATGAGTACTAATCAGTAAGCCACTGCCTGCTCGTACCGCTCCCCACTGGTCTGTTCTAAGTTCAAAACCTTCACCACGGCCATCACTTTCCGCCTTGTCTTTTGGATGGCTTAAGTTACCCAAGTTGAGCTGGCTAGCCGCATGGCTGCTTTGTAGTTGGGCACTGATTTGCCCTGTGGTGTCATCAAAACGTAGCTGGTTAAAGCCTTTGCCGTCGACTTCTTCGGAGCGAATGCCACTGAGTTTTTTAGTGTCAGGTAATTGGCCTTTCTGGTCAAACTGGGTGGGGTGGCGCTCAGCCTCGTGAATACGCCCCACCACAAACGGGCGGTCAATATTGCCGTCAAAGAAATCGATGACAACAATCTCACCCACGCGAGGTAAGAAGCGTGCGCCATAACCTGCACCTGCCCACGGAGTCAGCACATCAACCCAAGCCGAGTCGGTGTCATTGTCGTTACTTCCCGCTCCACCGTCATGGCTATGGTCATCTGTTCGGGTAAACAAAAAGCGGACTTTAATGCGTCCCCATTGATCGACATGGATGCTTTCACCTTCCAGCCCCACCACTCTAGCGCGCTGCGGGTAAGCGGCTGGTCGGTGCTCTAGCGGGTTATATTCAGGTACAGCTTTAATGTTACGTCGAACAACATTGAGCTCAGCATAGTGGCGCTGCTCAGGGTTTTGGCTATCGAGTTGAACTGCCTTGAGCTTGTCTTTTGGTAATAGTCGCTCAAGTTGCTGTTGTAATTCTTTCGGTAAATTATTCTGGTTATAGTAGTGCTTGCTTAAGATTAAAAACTCTTTATCAACACTGTCATGCTGGTCGAGTTCTGGATGGTCATTGAGTTCAAACCAGTAACCCACTTGTGCATCACGGACGTTACCTGAAACCGTAAACTGTTTAGAACTCAGGTGATGGTAAGCATTAATGTGCTGGTTAAGCTGTTCAATCTGGCTATTACCTGAAGGGGTGGCTTGGTCTTCACCGTTTAAGTCTTGCATCCAAGCGGGGCTGATGTGCCATGCATCTTCAAGGTTTAAGCTCGCGTTGTCATAGTGTTCGCTGTGCTGCTGCTTACCTTGTACGCTGCCACTACCTTCTTCTTGTTGGAGGGCATCAGCTTGCCAGCGTTGCACATGAACAGAAGTTGGTTGTAAGCGACGCTCTGCCTTAACTTGAGTAATGGTATCGAACTGTTCTGTGGCACTGCTGCGTTGGTAACGTAGGCTACGGCGTTCAAGAGCTTTATAATTCTGATTTTCATCAATTAAACGTAACACTTGTGGCTGAATAGAAGCATTCGGATCAGCGACCAAAAGTTGTGATTCATCTACCAGCCAGTTAATGCCTTCGCTACGCCATAAACGAGTTAAAAAGTCATAATCGCTTTCGTTTGACTGCATCACAAATGGACGCACATCGTAGTCTTTCGTTAAGCCTGCCGTGTCGAGCGTTAAGCTTGAGGCAAATAACGGACTTTTGCCCTGCCATTCCTTAAATAGAATTTCGCTAATATCTCGCACGCTTTTGTTCATAAACACACGGCTATTACGGCGTTTATGCCAGAGTGCAGTTGGGTCTTTTAGGGTTAAATTATAAATGGTAAGTGAGCCATCACTTTGACCTTGGCTCGCTTCGGTAATAATGCCCGTGGTTCTAAAGAACTGGCCCATGTCAGTGACTTGATCAATGGCAACCTGACAGCCAATAAATTGTTTTAATGCAATATGCGCGTTTGTCGACAGACACAGTAACTCAGCAACGCTGCCTTGGTTGAGCGTATGCTCGCCTTCAATGCGTTGTAAGAAGACTTGCTGATTTAAAGACTGATTTGAGAATTGGATATGAACGGCACGATTTTGTGAAACAAGGCCTAAACGCTCCAATATACTCGACACACTCATCTGCATTTTTATTATCAATCAAACTTATATTTAGGCCGCATTTTAATTAAAAAAAGACTAATCTGTCTATCTATACTCATTTTCAAAATGTAACTAGTCTAAATATGCTGTTTTACGTTAATTTCTTATTAAATGGATATTTAAAAAGTAAAATCGGATCATTTTAAAGTCCTATAATCCACCGAGATATAGTTAGAATTTTTCTTATATAATCAAACATATATCAATAAAAATAAATCTCCAAATTAATAGAATTCAGGATGAGACATGAAAATAAAAAACTCTGCTTTTTATATATTTATGGTGATTTTCTCGCTTCATTCCCCAGCATTTGCTGAACCGAGTGTGGCCGATATTCAATATCGTGCAGGACAAGGGCAAGCTGTTGCTCAATATCATCTGGGCATGATGCTTTTAAGCGGCGAACAAGGCGTTGTTAAAAACTATGAACAAGCGTTTAAATGGCTAACTGCGGCTGACCAAAATGGAAGCGTGGGGGCAAAATATAGTTTAGGAATGATGTATTACACAGGCACGGGTGTTGAAAAAGATGCCAAGCGCGCTTTTGATTATTTCACTAAGGCTGCGGCCAAGGGCCATGCTAAAGCGCAATATAACTTAGGGGTGTTATATGACAGAGGCGAAGGAACTGCGCAAAATTATGTGCAGGCGTTTGAGTGGTTTAGTCGTGCTGCCGAGCAAGGCTATCCACCCGCAGAATATAATTTAGCTCAGCTATATAAAAAAGGTCACGGCGTTTCACAAAGTGATGAGCAGGCGCTGAAGTGGTACACCAAAGCGGCCGAGCATGACGAAAGTGATGCCCAGTACAACTTGGCCCAAATGTATTTAAATGGTGAAGGCACACCGAAAAACTTAGAAATGGCAAAGAAATAGTTTCAGCAAGCTGCCAATGTAGGCGATGTAGATGCGAAAGAAATGCTTAAAAGTTTAGAATAAAGATAGTTACTCATAATATTTTTATTTATAAGATAATGAATTTCTATTATTAAAAAAACCGCATGCACAATTCTTTTTATTATTTATTTTTTCTAATTAAATATAAACATCAACTCTATTATTTTAAATAATATATTTAGTTTTATTATTAAATCAAAAATATTTTAAATATTAAATTGACGTAATTAAAATCACCGATTATTATCTCGTTGCTGGCCTACATTGCCAGACGGTTTTGACAGACCGTAACTCGTAGCGGATTATAGTTCTACTATAATTCGTTAGACCCTTGCGTCCCCTTTTCTTTGCGGTAGGACGGGAGGGGGACGCCCCGTGCGTGCTGGTTCTACGAGTCCAGTCTGTCAACCCCCTTTCGTTCTACCACCATAAATTAATTCGCGGTAATCTGGTGGTAGGACTCCATTTTTTAAGGAGTTGACCATGACTTTTTTCAAACTTATTTACTCTCTTATTTAACTATTTTATTTATTTAAAATCTGGGTTCTCTATTGCCTATTTTTTAAATTTATAAATTAATTTTATTTTAAAAATTTAATTATTTTATTTTCCTATATTTTCAGGAGGATTAATTATTATCTAAAAATTATTTTAAACTTTAAAATTAATTATATTTTTTCTACTCATAGATATAAATCATTATGAGAATAATATGACAATTTATAAACCTATTTTGGCTTTAAGCTTCGTTCTAGGTAGCTTGGGTATTTCGGGCTGTAACTTACACACTCAACAGGATTTTGAAAAAATTTGCCTGTCGAGTGGGCACAGCAAAACCAGTTGTGACTGTATTTATCAGCGACTTGAACAAACTTACTCCCCTAAGCTCATGCAACGCCTAGAACATGTCAGTTTGCAAAGTCCTGTTCTCCCACGGGACTTTGCCCCTACTTTTTTCAGCGTCATACAGCGGTGTGACAAAAGTAGTATGGGTTAAGCGTTTGGCTTAGCCCCTTTATCTCTGTGCTGCAATGGTTTATTACTTTAAATCAGCGCAAAAGTTTAAAATCTGTTGTGGCGCAGGGGCCAAGAGGAATTTTTTAAGAAATTTGAACTCTTATAGTTTAGATATTTCTATACCCAGCTCTTTTTTAACGATAAAGTCATGTTTACTAAGTAGTATTTTTTACCATTAATATCATAGAGCTAATAAAAATGAGTTTTTATACAGAACTACAAGTCCGTTATACAGATTTTGACACGATTGATTTTTCTACTGAAAAGCAAAAAATTCTAGAAATATTAACGGAGGATTCAATCCACGAAGATGTTTATGGTGATTTAGTAGATGCCTTTTCTGATGGTCAGGCAGGCTTTAATGTCCATCCCGTTTATTGCTTACAACTCATAGAAAAAATTACCACTCTATTTCCAAATGCAAATTTTGAATGTCGAGGATTAGGAGAAGAGTATTTTTATACGTGGATTCTTTGCGTTGAAAATGGGCAGATCATTTTTAGCAGCAAGCCTTGGGAAACTGAAAATCCTTTTATATAAAGATAACCATACTTTTGTTTTGTACGTTTTAGCCTACAAACTTTTAGGGATTTTGCGGATTGGCTGCACCCCGCTTTTTTCCTATCATGAGTTCATACAGGAACAGGATGTTCCGGAACACAAAACAACAATAATAGGTTCATGCATCAGGACGTGAGATACGACAGGAGTCATATCTAGCAACCAAATACGAAAAAGCTCGACAGGATGTCGGGCTTTTTTTATATCTGCATATTGAGACAAAATTTATAGTTCGAAAATTTCAGGCAGACTATCTGCAAGAATATTAGGGATATTGTTTGGATAAACAATCTCATCTGTTTGGCTTAACTCACCAAATGTCCACCAACGGCTTTTACTAATCACAAGCTTTTCATGTTCTGACCAGTTTGACGTATTCACTTCTGCATTTTTAATAAAAACAATAAAGAGTCTTTCTTCAGAAATCACAACTTCCGCGCTCGGCAACATCATTTCAAAATTGCGTGTTGCAACATGAGTACCTACATTTTGTCGTACTACACCTAACTCTTCATAAAGCTCTCGGCAAGCTGCTTGCTCGAAGGTTTCCCCATCTTCAAGCCCGCCACCTACAGTTGCCCAATGTGATTGTCCAGCCAAAGCATCATTTGTATGAGTAAACTGAAATAACAAAATTTGATGATTTTCATTAAGAACTAATAGTCTTGAAGATTTTCTAATACGCATTTGATTTTTTTCTTAAAGTAACAAGGTGGCTATTATTCATATTCACTTTGAAAAGTTAAATTATTTCTGAATGTACGCTTTAACCTACAAACTTTTAGGGATTTTGCGGATTGGCGACTTCCCGCTTTTTTCCTATGATGAGTTCATACAGGAACAGGATGTTCCAGAACATAAAACTACAATAATAGGTTCATGCATCAGGACGTGAGATACGACAGGAGTCATATCTAGTACCCAAATACGAAAAAGCCCAACAGGATGTTGGGCTTTTTTTATTGCTATTTAAAAATGATGGTGAAGCTAAGCTATAGCGGACTATGTGCCTGTTCTTGCTTCTTCTTCTGTATCCAACGTATTGCCAAAATAACAGCAATAACCACCACAATCGCAACCAGCGCAGGAACTAACAAAGCTGAAACCGAAAGTAAGATTGCTCCAATCCACTCCCCTGTAGCAACAACAAAATTCCCTAAGCCACCTGTGGTTGCAG
>Ga0308167_1001976_pt1 | contig 20793 bp, 26 predicted proteins | sample PhyCR1_2_FD_202138 | JGI IMG/M metagenome (GOLD analysis project Ga0308167, IMG submission 202138) | Phyllosphere microbial communities from UC Gill Tract Community Farm, Albany, California, United States - DLSLRC.R1 | ecosystem: Host-associated > Plants > Phyllosphere > Unclassified | place... | reverse complement strand
TGCTGCGCAAGACGTTTACCCATTGCTGTTGCTTTCAGTTCCATGTCCGCATCATCAGGTGAAATTCAGTTATTGCGCAGTTTACCTGTCAGACACTTGGCGCTCCAGCCTTAAAACAGGCTAAACTGTACGCAACAAAGTATTTATATTTAATGTAGTTAAATTTCATGTAGTTACATTAATAAAGTCTTTAATTATTATTCATATGGCAGCAAATTGGCAGCGGATTTTTTCTGGCTGGCAGCAGACATAAAAAAACCCGCTTTCGCGGGCTTCGTTCAATGCAGCTGTAAGGGCTGCTGCTCTTGATTCACATGCAACGGAACTCTGTTCACCTCACCGGGGCAAACGATGATTCCAGTGAGTGATTCATGCGTCTTAAAAGTGCAGCTACAGTTGATATTTGTGCACTGATGATAACGCTCCTTTGTTTCCTTTGAAATATAACGGCTGCTTTTAGCGTGAGCAGCGGTGCTGCAGAGTGGGCAGTGCATCATGATGGCAGTCCTTTAAAATCGAGAGGTGGAGGCTGCATGCATTTTGATTAATCAAACTTAAATTTGCAAATTTAAGTTTTATCTAATTCCTTTTAATCATCTCCACTTGATTCTGCCTGATACTCAACATCGGACAACAGTACCTCAAACTCCAGCTGTGTCGTGTAGCCGCTGTCATTCAGGCTGTGCGTAACCTTACTGATCAGCCACGGCTGCGCATCAATCACCGACTTAAACCCGCTGACCTTCACCGGCGTTTCCGGGTACAGGTCGGCGCGGCCCCTTGCCAGCGTGAGCGAGAACTCAGCGACGCCGCGCTGCAGCTTCTCCCATTTGGCTTTTGCGGCGTGCATCGCAGACGCCTGGCTGGAGAACACCGTCGTCAGCGTAAACACGTTGTCCTGGCTCCCGGCCAGATAATCCCCCTGCCGGGCTTCGGGCGCCTTTGCCTTAACCACCTTTTTCTTTTTCGCTTCAGGATGGTGAAAGCCGTAGTGAATTTCCGGCTTCTTCTTTCGCTGCAGCTTCACCTTTTTTGGCTTCGGGTCTTTGGTATGCAGCCAGCTGGCCGACACGCCCGTGTAGGCGCCACGGTCAGCAATGCTGAAGGTGTGCCGGTCACCGTCCTGGCGGGTAATCGTCACCTGCGGAATCGGCTTACCGCCGGCGGTAACGCCGCCGCCCGGCCTGATAAACAGCAGCCTGCCGGCCTTTATGGCCGCAACGGCGCCGTACAGCGTGGCAAGCCGCGTCAGAAATTTGGCGTCGGTTTCCTGCGTCTGATCGAGGTGCGCCACGGCAATCCCGGCAAAGCCGTCGGCCAGCATCGGCTCCAGCTTATTGCGCGCGGCTATCTGCGACACGACTTGCCCGAGCGTGGTGTCGTGATAGGACACCTCGCGGCGTGAGTTCAGCGAGCCGCGAAAATCGGCGCTGCGGGCGCGGATGGTCATGGTGTCCGGCGCGCCGTGATGCTCCACTTCATCCACCGTAAAACTGCCCTTGCCCGTAAGCGCCTGCCCTTTCCAGCCGAGAAACAGCGACACCTCCGCGCCGCGCGCGGGCATTGCCAGCTGTCCGTCGGCGTCGTCCAGCTCGATATCCAGCTGATCGGCCTCAAAGCCCCGGTTATCCGTCAGGGTGAGCGAGATCAGCCGGTCCCTGATGCTGGTCGTTATATCCTTTGCGTTCACCCGGAGCTGAAAGTCAGGCGCGAGCCGGGCGCCCATCTGCACGGGCAGGCTGCTGATGCCGGTCATAGTGAAAAACCTCCCGCACCCGACAGAAGGCTGCCGGCCGCTGATTTCACGCTGTTAATCGCAGAAGAAAGCTGGCCCGGCAGGTTGCCGGCGCCGTTGATAAGCCCGCCGGCCTGCTGCCTGAGGTCGCCGAACATGGCGGTCAGTGATTCATCAACGCGCTTCAGGTTCAGTGTGAACGTAATTTTGCTGGCCGTGCCGTTCGGGAAAAATTCGCTGTGCGTGTTCGCGATGCTCTCAACAACGTACATGCCGTAAATCATGCCGCTGCCGCCAATAAGCGGCCACGCCATGCCCTGATCGGCAAGCAGCCGCACCGTTGTCAGGGAAACCGCGCCGCCCGTTATTTCGGGGCGCAGCTCCCCGGACAGCGTGATTTTTTCATCGCCCGGCCCGATAAACTGCGCCGCCGGGCGCATCCCAAAGCGGCTGTTTGTGGGCCAGCGGTAGTCGATGTTCTGCTGCAGCTCGCCGTAGGGCAGCGTCTGGCGCATGAACGGCATCATGCCGTAGATCATCATCATCAGTTATTCCTCCCATCCCATTTTGCTGCGGTTCTGCGCCTGCCGGTTGCGCTGCTCCCGTGCCTGATGCTGCGACATCAGCGCCAGCGCGTCGTCTTTTGTCATGCCTTCATGCATCTGGAGCGTGTACTGATAGGTATTCTGACTGCGGTCGGTAAAGCCGCCGCCCGCACCCGGCGAAGACACCGGGCGGTAAGGTGCGCCGCCGGTCGCCAGACTGTACTGCAGCCCGCCGGTATCGGCGCCGGCGCCGCCGGTCGCCAGCAGGTCGGGCGACGGCACTTTATCTTTCAGCCCGTCTGACTTCGTGTCGATAATGCCGAGCTTTTCCAGCACCCAGTCTATGCCGCCGCGCAGCTGGTTAAGGGCTTCACCGGGTATTTTCAGCGCGTCAGCGAGCATGCTGCCGAACTTTTTACCCATATCACCGGCGGCGGCAAGCTCGGTCTGCGTGGATTTCACCGGCTCCAGCAGCCTGCCGAACCACTCCCATAGAGACTTGACCTTGTCCCCGACGGCGGAAAACAGCGGCGTAAGCGTGCCGAAGGCGTCGCCAATCGGCCCCATCGCCGCGACAAACCCCTCCGCAAAGCTCTTGATAAAGGCGCTGATGGGTTCCCAGTATTTACGGACCAGCAGCGCGCCGGCCACAATCGCCGCCGCTACCGCCATCACCGGAAGCGTAATCGCGCCGAGCGCCGTCACGATGGCGCCGCCGGCCATGCTGAAGCCCGCGCCAAGCAACCCTGCACCGGCTATGAGCGCGTTGAGGCCCGCCATCACCGGCCAGACAATCAGCCCCACGCCGCCGAGCACGGTCGTCAGCCCCGTCACGGCCCCGGCCAGAATCACCAGTTTTGTGGTAAGGGCCGGATTTGCGTCCGTCCAGGCTCTGAGTTTTTCCAGCCAGCGCGTCGCGGTCTGCGTCAGGGCGCGCAGGTCAGAGTCGGTGTCTTTGAAAGCGTTAAAGCGCAGCCCCTCAAACTCCCCCTTCAGGCGGGCAATATCACCCGACAGATTATCGCGCAGCGTGTTTCCCATGCTCTCGGCCGCGCCGCTCACGTCACCGAGCCTGTCTTTCATTCCGGCCAGCGCGCCCAGAAACGCCGGTATCTGGTCCACGGATAAATCTTCCGCCGGCGTGCCGAACAGGGAAATAGCCAGGCTTGCCCGCTCGGCCGGGTCTTTGACGGCCAGCAGCCCCTTCGCGGTTTTCTGCATGGCCTCGCGGGCCTTGCTGCCGCCCGAGGCAATTGCACGCGACATCTTCAGGGCGTTCAGCCCGATTTGCTCATAGGCCATGACGCTGTTTTTCGACATATCCGAGCCGCGTATGCTGAACTCCTTGATCGCATCCCCGGTTTTGTCCAGGGCAAACTTGCCCTGCTTCGACATATCAACGAGCAGCGACATCGCCTCGGCGCCCGTAAAGCCCATGTTGCGAAAGTGCGTTGAATATTCGTGCAGGATTTCCGGCATCTCGCCGCGCATCTCAGCCGACACGCGCTGCATCCCGGACACGATTAGATCCAGCGCCTCGTCGCTGCTGCCCGCGAGATTGTTTTTCATCATGATCGCGGCAATCTGGATGCTTTCCGCCGTATCGGTGCCGAAGGCGGTCTGCATATCCAGCGCCCTGCGGGTGATGCGGTCCAGCTCCGCCGCGCCCACGTCGCCGAGTGTGCCGAGCGTGCTGCGCACCGCCGACACGGCCTCGGTGATTTTTTCAATGTCGCTGCTCACGCCCGAGGCGCTGATGCGCTGAATGGCTGCGGCGTACTGCCCGCCCTTCTCTGCGCTTTCGCCCTGGCGCGCCGCGATAAGCGCCCCGCTCTGCTGCGAATGCACCTCCGGCGCCATCAGCCGGCTGCCGGCGTAGAGCGCGGCGCTCCCGCCCGCAAACGCAGCGGCACCGCCGTTGCGCACCTTCGCCGACAGTTCCTGCCCGCGCCGGTATCGTTCGCTCACGCGGTTCAGCCGCTCCTGCTGCTGATTCAGGCGCTGCAGCTCCTGCTTTTGCCGGCTCAGGCTCAGGGTTGCCTGTGCGGCCTCGTCTTTGAGGCGCTTCTGCTCGCTGCTCAGACGGCGGGTTGATATGCCGGCGGCGCTCAGCGCGTCTCGCTGCTGCTGCACCGACAGGCGCAGGCTGTTTGATTTCACCTGCAGCGCGGCGGCCGCCTGGCGGGCCTTTTCCAGCTCGCGGGCCTGCGCCGCCGTTGGCCGTGCGGTGTTGCTGAAGGCCACGCCCAGCGCGGCGGCCTCCTGCTGCGCCTTCTTCAGCTTCTGTTCGGTGACGGCAAGCTGGCCGCTTGTGCGCCGGAAACCTTCAATCCGGGACGCCTGCGCGTCCAGCTTTCTGAGCGTTTCCTGCGTGTCGGTAATGCCGCCTGATAGCCTGCGGGTTTCGTTCTGAACGGCTTTAAACGGGCGGGTCGCCTGGTCTACCGCCTTCAGCATCACCTGCAGTCTGAGGTTATTGCTCATCCGGGGTTGCTCCGCTGCGGATCATGGCTTTATGCCGCCAGTCCACTACTTCGGCCAGCGGCATGTCGTACATCTCGGAGGGCTGCCAGTGGAATATCGTGGCAATGTCGGCCATCAGGTCGTTAACCGTCAGGCCGGGCGGCCAGTCTACTCCTCCGGCTTCGGAGACAAAAAACCGATCACCACGCCCGCGAGCGCAATCAGGTCGGCCGGATCAAGACCGTTACACTCGGCTTTTGTCAGCGACGGTACGGTGATGCGGGGCAGCACGACCAGCAGCGCGTCCACGTCCGAGGCGGCAAGGTCGGCGAGGCGCACGCCGCGCAGCGCGCCGGCGTTCGGCTTAATCAGCTCCACCCGGCCGATTTGAGTGTCGCCGCGCGTTACCGGCGCGCCCAGTACGATAATGTTTTCGCTCTTATCCATGTTTCTTTGCTCTCTGTTCACTGTGGTCAGTTAAGGCCGGCGCCGGTCCGGCGCTGGCGTGCGGGTTATACCAGGCCGATGTTTTTGCGGCGCTGCTCAAGCCGGTCCGTGCCGTTGACCTTCTCGATCATGTTCACGGTGTCGATCTCAATCAGCTCTTTGCCGTTATACGTCAGCTTGTAGTAGGTGTTTTTACTGGTGATTTTGGTTTCGGTGTCCTCGCCCGGTTTGGCTTCACCAAAGTCAAAGCTCTGATGTTTACCGCGCACCTCAACCTCGACCGCGATTTCCTCGCCGGTGTCGTCGCGCTGATAGGAGCCGGTAAAGCGCAGCGGCACGGCGGACGCGCCCCACTGCGAGAGGATCAGCTCGTCAATGCCGCCAATGCTCCATTCCATGTCCAGCGCGTCATCTTCCAGCCCGTTGTCAATGTGCGCCGCGCCGCTCATGCCGCCGGCGCGGAACGGGTCAAGCTTGCGCGCCAGCTTCGGCAGGGTGACGGAGGTCACGACGCCCTGATAGCTGTTGGCGTCGTTGAAAAGGTTCATGCCCTTCAGTTTGCGTGGCAGTGCCATTTATCCGGCTCCTCAGCTGTTTACGGATGCGGCGAAGTTCGCCAGATATTTGTCGGAGATGCGCTGGCGCAGGGTTAAATCTTCCAGCGGCGGCACCGGCGTATAGTCGTAATCAATAAAGAGTTTGCCCGTCTTCAGGGACTCTTTATCGTTGGCGCTTTCGTCATACCAGGCGGACGCGCCGATCAGATAGCCGGCGCTGACCAGCTCGCGAAACTTGGCGTTTATGCCCGCGATAATTTCCTTAACGAGCACCGGCGTCAGCGGCTTATCAACCGCCCACATGTGCGCCTCGGCCATCGTGTCGGCCAGCACCTGCGCCGTGCGGGTGTAGTTCTCAAACTGGAAAAGCGGATCGTCGCTGCAGGTGCGGTTGCCCCAGAAGCGAAAGCCGTCTTTGCGGATAAGCGTGGTGACGTCCGCCTCGTTGAGCAGGTCGGCGTCGGTGCCGGTCTGCTGCAAATCCCAGAACACCGACGCGGAGATGCCGGTCACGCCGTTTACGCCGACGTTGGACAGGGTTTTATGCCAGCCCGTGTCGTTGTCGATCTTGGCGCGCAGGCCCAGCGCGCGGGCGGTTGCGTAAGCCACGTCAGACTTGTTTGCTGAGGTATTCCACGCGAGGAAGTCAGGCCAGATAACCATGATTTCGCGCTGGCTGAAGTTCTGACGGTACAGCCGGGCCTCGGAGATGGTTTTACATCCCCACGCCGACACGTAGGCGAAGGCGCGCAGCTGCTGCGCAACGGCCGCGAGCGCGGTTGCCACCTCCAGTGAATCCAGCCCCGGTACGCCGAGGATGCGCGGCTTCACGTCGAGCTGCGTCTGCGAGGCGAGCAGCGCCTTCATGCCGGTGTACTGCCCGTTTTCGTCCGTACCGCCGATAATGCTGGAAATGGTTTCGGCCTCGTCGGCGCCTTCGGCCACGCGCACCACGACCGTGACGGGCTTTGACTGATCGGCGATGGCCTGGAGCGCGGCGGCGAGCGTGCCTTTTTTGCCCGCTTTGCCGATGGCGCTCTGCACGTTGGTGATCAGCACCGGCGTGTTCAGCGGAAACGCGGTCGCGTCCGCATCCTGCGCGGTGCAGACCATACCAACGATAGCGGTTGATACGGTGGAGATAGTGCGCGTGCCGTCGTTGATTTCGACGACGCGGACACCGTGATGATAATCAGCCATTCTGATGCACTCCTGATAAAAGGTGTGCTCAGGGTGTCAGGTCAGCCGGGGCGCTGCATCTGAAGGGGGTTTGCTGAGCCGTCAGCAGACAGATTTATAATCTCCCGCTGCCGGCCTGCCGGTATGTACCGGTAAAGCGTTTTAACGGACACCTCAAGCACCAGGGCTATCTGCTGCAGCGTGGCGCCGTTCGCCAGCATTCTCTCGGCGCGTCCGATTATTTCAGGCGTCATTACCCGGCGCCTGCCTCCGATGCGCCCTTTTTCCCGCGCGGCGGCCAGCCCGGCGCGGGTGCGCTCGACGATCAGCTCGCGCTCCATTTCAGCAAGCGCGCCCATTACGTGAAAGAAAAAGCGCCCCATCGCCGTGCCAGTGTCGATGCTGTCCGTCAGGCTGCGGAATCCTACGCCGCGCTCGCGCAGTTCTTCGGTGAGCATAACGAGATGCCGCATGCTGCGCCCGAGCCGGTCGAGCTTCCATACGACCAGCGTGTCGCCCGCCTTCAGGGTGCGCAGCGCTTTTTTCAGGCCGGGCCTGTCCCGCGTCTTTCCGCTTATTTTATCCTCGAAAATCAGCTCACAATCTGCACTCATGAGCGCATTGCGCTGCAAATCCGTGTTCTGGTCATTTGTTGACACCCTAATATAGCCAATTAGCACCGTTAACCCCTGCAAAATGCCGGTGAGTGTGCCAGCGGCTGCCGCTTCAGGACCAGGGGTTTCTTTCCTTTAAGCCTTTTATTGCACGGTATGTTTTTGAGTAGCATTGAATATTGATCAGCATGAGCTTTTCAGAAGAAAAAACTCTGCCAGAAAATGGTATAAAAAGGTATATTCTTAATATCCTTCAAGGTTTTGGAACGAATAACTGCAGGTAAAATAATGAGCACACAGGCAGACAACACTCAAAATAATAATCACATAGCTAAGCTTGCACTTGCTATGAATGATTACAGCCATTTTTTCTCTATACGTCGTCATCTAAATATAAATTTCATCCGAGACTTAAACGGAAGTGGAATACAGGGCCTGTTTATCAAACGGCAAAGCGATGAGGAAAATTTAATCCAAGTCATTTTTGACTACACCTACAATGAAAGCGAGACTTTCCTTTATGAAGCGGATCTTTTTATGGATCAACGAAAAGATTATGAACCTACTCTTAACAAAGGAAAGCACAAGTTCATTTTAAAGAAAGCTGAAATTAAAATAGACTGGGAAGATGATGAAATGAATCTTTGGCGTTCTGATATTAAACGACTTACGAGGCCGCATGTTACTCTCGAAGATTGGTTAGCTAATGACTCAGAGATGCTAGTGCGTTGCGACTCCTTTTTATTTTGTCGTAAGCCCGTCATTTTCACATCAAACGATCTTAGACGATATATTGCTATGGGCCTAACTCTAGATGATTTAAAAAAGCGCCTCAAATGTATGAAGTGTGGCAAACATATAGCCAGCATTTCAGCTTTTTAATCAGCCAGCATGATTTTATTAACCATTAGTTAAATTGCATATATCAAAAATCAGTGCATCAAGGATGCACGCTGTAACCGCTCCTGATACATAGCGAACCAAATACGCAAAAATCAGATGTTCTTTCTTTTAAACCTCGGTTTGGGCGAAGCAGCAAAGCGAGATATCGGAACCGGCGCGAATCAGGTGCCGGACATGTCTGCTTTTGCTTTTACGAAGGGCAATCCGCTCAGTTTACAGCTGCCGGGCGGACTCATTATCAAGGCAGGCAACAGCGTCATAGCCTCAGGGGACTATACAAAAACAGTGACATTCCCGGCGGCATTCCCAACTGCATGCATTGCCGGGGGCGCGCTGAGTGCTGAGGAAAGCACGAGTATCTACGCCTTTGCTCAATGCGTTTCGCGCGCTGCTGGCGGGCTGCTTATAGCGGTGTACGGCGCTAACGCAGGTGTTGCACCAGGCGTTTTAAGTTCAACTGCGGTAACGGTTTCATGGATAGCGGTGGGGTATTAAATGAGCATGTTTTTCAGTGCTACAACTTTATGGTTTTATAGCGAAACCGACAAGGCAAAGTATGAAGCCGGGATCGGGTGGCCTTCTGATGCTGTGAGAATCAGTGATGATGACTGGATTTGCTATGCGCAGCCCGCGCCAGATGGCTTTATGCTCGGTGCAGATGAGTCGGGTAAACCTTCATGGCTAAATATACCGGCGCCTACAGCAGAGGAAATAACTGCGATAGCGGACGCCAGAAAAGCACAATTGCGCGCGGATGCGGATGCGATCATAGCCCCACTGCAAGATGCTGTTTCGCTCAATATTGCCACTGAGGAAGAAGCGGCCAGATATGACAGCTGGCGGCAATATCGTGTGATGCTGAGCCGAATTGATACTTCACAAGCATTGACTATTGAGTGGCCTGAAAGGCCAGCATAAAAAACAAGCCCGCTATACAGCGGGCTTTTTGTTACTGAGGCTTATCCGGCCAGATAATATCCGGTGCTGCAGAAGTGTCTATCCTGCTCAGCATTACCCGGTACTTGCGCCATGCAGTGTAGGACGTAGTCTCGTCGTCAGTAGCAATTTCCAGATCAACGGCATCCCCCAGTGGCTTTATTTTGTCGCCAGCCTCATTCATCAGAGCCTGTTTTTTTGCCTTTGCTTCCTCAATTTCAGCGGCCTGTGTTTTAACGTAATCCCTGAGAGCAGGCGGCATCACACTGAAATCAATTATCTTTCCGGCACTCTGACCATCCAGCAGGGAAAGCCATTCGGCTTCGCTGATTTCCACTGCATCCGGCGGAATGTCCGACACACCCTCAACATAAAAGCCTGCATTTTTTTCTGAGCAATAAATTTTCATAGTGATATCGCTATCCAGTACATTACGCCAGGTGAACCATCATTTGTCTTACCCGCAATCCAGTTAAGTCCATGCAGGTGCATCGTGGCTGCATTAACAGGCGCGCCAGCAATGACTCCGCCGCTACCTACCGTTGCATCAGAGTCCATACCAATGATGACGTAATTTGCAGAAGGGAAAGCCGTGGGCAGGCTGACATTTATGCCGCCCAAAGGTATTGAAACCCATCCGCGCTGAATGACTGTTCCGTCAGGAAACTTACTGTAACGCGCGCTGGAGTTTCCGCCTGATGCAAAAAAACTCATATCCGGCAGTTCTCCGCTACCGGTTCCAACTTCCCGCTTTGCTGCTTCGCCCAAACCGAGGTTTATGACACTAGTGGTAAGGTCTTGGCGCTATTAATCCATTGTGTAAATTGCAGACATTCGGTATGTGTGGAATGTTTTTAATCATTGCTTTCTTTATTAACTCAAATCACTGGATAAATTACCATGTATGCGGCTATAGCAAAACTAATTGAAAAAGAGGCACGCCGGAGTTAGTTTTGTATGAGTAAAATCAGTAAGCAGACGTAAGCATTTGACTTGCGGATGGGAAATCTCATATCCAATTTTTATATCTAATAATTTTGTGACGAGAATTTATGGAAGAGCCTAAAGTATTTATTTCATATAGTTGGAGTGACAAATCACACCAAGAATTAATAAAGCACTGGGCTGAAAGGCTTATTGCTGATGGGGTGGATGTCATTCTCGATATTTATGACCTTAAAGAAGGTCATGATAAATATGCATTTATGGAAAGAATGGTTACAGATCTTTCTGTAACACATGTGTTAGTTGTGTGTGACAGAAAGTATGTTGAGAAAGCTAATGCTAGAAAAGCGGGAGTTGGCACTGAATCACAAATAATTTCAAGCGAAGTTTATGAAAAGGTAGAGCAATCCAAGTTTATCCCAATCGTATGCGAATTTGGGGATGATGGCGAACCAATTTTGCCTGTTTTTATGAAAACGCGGATGTGGATAAATTTTTCGAGCCCAGAAGCTGAGAATGAGAACTGGGAGCAACTAGTCAGGCTTCTATACGGAAAACCTCAGCATGTAAAACCTAAAAAGGGCAAAGCGCCAACATTTATAACAAGCGAAACACCCGTCCCAACAAGCGAAGCTTTCGCAAAATTCAATTCTTTAAAGCAGGCTATTCTACAAGATAAAAAAGGTATCAATCACTATCGATATGACTTTATTAATTCTTGTGTAAGTTATGCTGATACTCTCCGGGTGCGGGAGCGACCAACCGTAAACTCAATGGGAGAAAAAGTGGTCGAAGATTGCGGGAAGTTAAAAGCAGTGCGCGATCATCTTTGTGACTGGATTCTTCTTGAGGGAGGAGTTTCAGATCCTGAACTTCTATCGGAAGTAGTAATTGAAGTGCTCGAGAAGCTGGGCGAGTTAAAGTCACGCCCCCCTGAAATTAATAGCTGGAATGAAATCTGGTTCGAGGCCCATGCAGTTTTTGTATATGAAACATTCCTATATATTATTGCAGCGCTATTAAAGTCGAATGCTTACTCAATATTACATGATATTTATTCCTCCCGTTACCTCCTGCCATCATCAGAAAGATACGGGAAATCTGATTTTGAAAGATTTGATTATTTTTATGGTTACTCGGAAAGTTTACAGCATGTATTAGCGCCAGAAGGTCGAACCCTTAATGCTCCTGCCGCTGAGCTTATAAAACGCCAAGCAGACCGAGCAGACTTGCCATTTAGCGATATAATGCAAGCAGAGTTATTAACTCTACTAATGTCATTTCTTACTCCGGATACTAGGTGGTACCCCCAAACCCTTCATTATTCTTCCCATAGTAAAGGTTATCCATTTTTTGTTAGGGCTGCGCAGCATAAGCACTTTAAAAAGTTATCAATCATAACTGGTATAGAATCGGCTGATGAATTAAGGGGTAAAGTAAAGGAAGGTCATGAGCGACTTGGAACTCGGCAATGGCATAACTTCCACTTAGGAAAAAGTTTTTGGGCATCAATGAATATGGATGAACTAGACAAGCTTAAATAAATTAGTATTTTGGCATGCGAACGCAGCAAAGCTGCGTCGCTGCTAAAGCGTTGATGTCCTTTTTCGCCCAAAGTAGAGATATTTAAATAGAAACATTTATGACAAAGCAAGTCGAGTCTTTCGCTTGCCGATTGCTATTGCTATTGCTATTGCTATTGCTTTGCAGGGTTATCACCCCATTTCGGGTAGCTATTACTGCCGGTAATCCGCATTTTTCCTACTGGTGCTTGACCCATAAATTCGGCAGCCAGCTCGCTGCTGGCTGCCGTACAATCCGATAAATCCCATCCTGCATTTTCATATTGCTGACGCATCAGGACCGGAATAAAAACATTATTTTTAGCAGACCATAGCATTTTCATTTAGTACCCCTCAGCTCTGAAGTAAACAGTGTTTGCTGTACTGCAGACGGTTGATGCTACAAATGAATTAACAGATTTAGTAAATATCCCGGCAAACCGGGAGCTTGGATCTTCTGTCTGGTAAGTGGACCAGATGCCGACGCACACAGACGGAAACGGGATAGGGAAATTAACCGTCACCTTTTGAGCGTTGGCCGAGCCGGAAACGCTGAATGATCCGCCCTGTTCAATCATCCCTGACGGGTGCTGCCTGTACCATGCTCCGCCACGCTGAGCGAGGAAGCTGCTCATATCCGGTATCTGATTGGCCCCGGTACCTACTTCACGTTTTGCGGCCTCACCCAAACCGAGGTTTTTAAGAAACTCGGCAACGTCTGCAATGTCGCTGCCGTTCTTCGCAATCTCCATCTTTCCGGCCAGGGCATTCAGCACCGTAGCAGAGAAGTTCGCATCCCCGCCGAGCGCATCGGCCAGCTCTTTCAGCGTGTCCAGTGCAGCAGGCGCACCGCCTGCCAGCGCGGCCAGTGCAGCCTGCACAAAAGCCGTGGTCGCCAGCTGCGTGCTGCTGTTGCCTGCCGCAGCCGTGGGCGCTTTGGGAATGCCGGTCAGCGTCGGACTGGCCTTCGGCGCGTACTGCGTGTGCGGATCGCTGGCTTTCAGGTGCGCGGCCATCAGCCCGTCGGCGTACGCCTTCACCTCAATCACTGCGTCGTCAACGTATTTGCGGGTTGCCAGCACGACGGACGGATCGATTTTCAGCGTAACCGCGTCCGCGCTGTTCACGATAATAATCATGCGCACGGTCTGCGTGCGGCCGCTGCCCTCCTGCAGCTGCGGCTTGTAGGTTTCGGCGCAGTTGGCAACCGCAATCATCACGCCGTCAGCGTCAAACAGGCCAATCTCACGTATCCAGAAACCGCCCTCCGCCTCCGGGATCACCTGCTCGGCAATAATCTGGCTGCTGTTGGCCGCGTCAACGCTCAGCGAGTTCAGCGCCGCCCGGCGCCTTTCACCGACAAGCGCCGTCTGGCTGGCGTTCGGCGTTGGCAGCGTGCCGCCGCCGTCGCCGACGGCCATATGTGTAATCTGCAGTTTCGTCCCCAGCGCGGCGGCGTTTGCCAGCTTGGCCGCGCCGAGGTTGGTCAGCAGGGCATAATATTTTGTCGTCATGCGCTCACTTCCGTCAGGTCAATAAGATGCACCGCCACGCCGGAGTAACCCGCGCCGCCGGTACTGATAACATCTGGTGTATAGGGATAAACGGTCAGCTCGTCGCCGCTGTAGCTGGCAACGGCCACGGGCATTACGCCGGTCGCGTCAAGATTGATTGAGAGGCCGATAAGGTGCCGGCTGCAGGGTTTCGCATCCGCGATCAGGCGCTCAAGCTCGTTGTACATCTCCTCTGTAATGCCGGTATCCAGCACGCCCACGTCAAGCCGGAACGTGCCTGGCGCCTCGTTGGTTTTCCACCACTCAATAACCCGTATCAGATAACCCAGCGGCTCAACCACACGACGGATAGCCCCGATAGTGCCTTTGTGCCGGTGCACGTACTGCGAGGACTCCACCACAGCGCGCTTTGTTGACTCACTCCAGCCGGCGTCCCAGCGGTCAACCGACCACGCCCACGCCAGATAGGGCAGCAGCGCCACGGGACAGGTGCGCGGGTTCCACAGCTGGCGCAGCGGCACGTTCAGCGAGCCGAGGCCCGCGAGCGCTTCGGCGGCGGCCACCTCAAGCGGCGAGGAGCCGGTCGGCAGCAGGCGGTCATTCATCCGAGCCTCCCACGGTCAGCACGTAGCCCGTGCAGTAAGCGGCCTGCGTCCTGTCGAGCACCACGTCAGCGGCAGGCTTAATCAGGCTGACGCGCTGCACGCCCTCAACGTGCATGGCGGCATAGAGCGCGGACAACCGGATATCGCGCCCGAGACGCCGCTGCGCGGACACGTAGGCCGCGAGCTTCGCCTCGGCTGCGGCGCGGACAGGCTCGGCCTCCGGGCCGGGGTAGAGGTAGATTTCGGCCTCAATCTCATAATTCACAATTTCAGCCGACTGCACGCTTACCCGGTCGGCAACGGGGCGCACGTTTTCACCATTAAGCGCGGCGTTAACCACGGCCAGCAGGTCGCCGGCTGCCGCGCCGTTCCCCTCGCGCGCCAGCACGGTGACGGTGACAACAGCGGGCGACGGGCTGATGGCGGACGCATCCGCCACGCGGCCGTCGGCGCTTTTCGCGTGGTACTCATACGCCCCGGTCGGCCCGGCCACGCTCAGCCCCTCAAAGGCTGCCGCGATGCGGGCGCGAAAATCGTCGTTACTTTCCATCACGGCCGGCGTCGGGGGGATTGTCGTGTCGTCCGCCGGCGTAATGATCAGGCGCTCAATGCCGTTGTTGGCGCCGAGCTGGTCAAGGTCGCCGTCCATCGCATAGGGCAACATGACGGCCGTTGCCGCTTCGTTGATACGCTGGCGTAGGATCAGCTCGCGGTAGGCATTTTCCTGCAGCAGCTTAACGATGGGTTCTGACTCCAGCGACAGCGTGCGGGCGATGGCCTCCTGCTGCTCCTCCGGATAGAGAGAAATCAGCGTGGCTTTGCGCTCGGCGAGCAGCGCCTCATAGTCCAGCGTTTCCACCACGTCGGGCGCGGGCAGCTGGCTCAGGTCAATAGTTGGCATGCTCTCAGCTCACAGGAACGGTTAAAGAAAAAGGCTGCGCCGAGTCGGTGCGGACGCCGCTCAGCTCAACCACCATAGAGCCATCAAAATCAGGGTCAAAGTTGATGGCGGTAAGCCTGACGCGCGGCTCCCACTGCAGGATCGCCACGTAGCAGGCGGACATAATCTGCAGGCGCAGCGCGTCGTTTTGAGGCTGGTCAATCAGCGCCGACAGCAGCGAGCCGTAGCGGCGGCGCATAACCCGCGAGCCGAGCGGCGTCAGCAGAATGTCACGCACCGACTGCCGGATGTGCTCAAGGTCAGCCAGGGCTTTGCCGGTTTCCCGGTTCATGCCGGTGTAGTTTGCGGCTGTCATAGTGGCGCCCCCGTCTCTCCGCCGCTGTCGCCCGGATGTTTATGCGAGTGCAGAACCTTGCCGTTTGAGGAAAGGCTGCCGCCGGTATGCGTGATATCACCCTTCATCGTGCCGCCCTCCGTTACTTCAAGCTGCGCGGCTTTAAGCAGCTTCGTGCATTCCACCTCTGGCGCGTCGAACAGGATTTTTACGGCGGCACTGATGGTTGCCGTCTGTATGCCGGTCGCCGTCAGCGCGCCGCTTTTCGGCTCATACTCGATCACGGCGCCGTCAGGAAACGACCAGTGCAGGGCGTCCGCCGAGGCCGACGGCGCCGGGTTAGCGTCGGAGTAAACGCCGGGCAGCACAAAGCCGGTGTCGAGTTCGCCGCCGAGGCATAAAACGAGCACCTGCTCGCCCACCGATGGCGCGTTCCACGACCGCGTTTTGCCCGCGCGGGCGCTCAGCCAGTGCAGCCAGCCGGTTGTGTTATTTCCCGTGTCCACGCGGCACTTTCCGTCACTGAGGTTTACCTCTGACACGGTGCCGATGCGGATCAGGTTGCGCAGCAGGCGCAGGATTTCGGAGAGTTGTTCGTTCATGCGGTAAGATTGCTGTCTTACCATTTGATTGGCAAAATGATGATGTTTGTTGAATGATGAGCAAACTTTTAACCAGCCAGCCCATTAGAAGGTAGCTGGCTTTATCACATTTTCTATAATCGCCTCAATAATATATGGCTTATGCATATTTAGAATTGCTCCTACTAATTTTTCCTGTTCTTCTGGTTCGTTGAAATACCTAGCTTCATAATTCGCAAAATCACAAAGATTCTGAAAGAAGCTCTCGATACACTTAAAAGCACAAATGGCATCATCGCTTGAGTCTCCTACTATTTCAGCATTGACACTCACACCTTTTAATATGCAAGGGTATTTAAGTGAGGCATCCATCAAGTCAATGACTTCTTGAATCCCCAAGCTATAAGATAGCTTTAGAACAGTAAAGCAAAAGCTGTGAACATAAAGATTAAAATTTAAAGCGGGATCCTTGTTTGTAATAATAGAAATGAGAGTTCGCCTTAGAAAATAAAGCTGCTTGTCAATTTCTATAAATTTATCAATACGAGGTCTAGGCATCCCATTCACAGGGATTCCTTGAAAATATTTTTTATGCAAACGCGGATGAACCTTGTTCTTTACAGTAAGTTTATAATTGAACTTACGCTCACCCACCTGATCAAAAAAAGAGAATAGTTCTTTCCTATGGGAATGATATAAATCTATATTGTTTTTCTGACTAACTATTTCAATTTGCCTGGCTGTTTGTTTGCTAGCATGAAACCTTGCAACACTTACCGATAATGGAACCATTAGAGACAACACTCCCAGAGGAAGAGCGCTTATTGAAGTAAAGGTTTTAAAGCCTTCCGCATCAAGTCTCAACACATAACCTTGCCAAGCAATTACTCCAAAGGTTATAAAGTATGAAAAAGGAACAAGGATAGATAGCCAGAAAAGCCCTTGCGATGACAATCCTTTACTAGCATCAAGAGAAAATATATATTTTATAAATTCTGGTGTGCCATGCAATTTTTTTATATCAGGATCTAAGGAAGTTATACTCTTCATCCAATAAAATATTATCAAATAAGAAACAGCCAAAGGGACAGTAGTTAACCCCAGCCCCACTCCAAACCCTAACGCAAAATTGAGTATATAGTCCATTTTACTCTCCACAACTGTACTAACTTAATATAAAGCATTTATTATAATATCTTCAATCATTTGCAGGTCACCTTCATTAAACCCCAGTAGCAGACGCTCGTCATAAGCCACTTCTTTTCCGCGCCGCGCCGGGCGGTCGCGCAGCCCGTAATGATGCACGCGGGCCATTCGCTGAACCTTCCCGACAAATCCGACGACCGCCTCGCTGTCGGTTGCCGTGGCTTTCATGTATTTAGCGGTGCGCAGTTTCGCAAACATCTCCCGCTTTACACGGCCTTTTTTGTTGCGTGCTGCCTCTGCCCGGCGGGGCTTAAACGGCGTCCCGTCCGGCGCCCGCTGGCTTTTGATATTCTGCTGCTGACTCGCCCGCAGCTTTTTAGCAATGGCGCGCGCCATCTCTTTGCGGGCGGCGGGTGACAGGTTATTTATCAGCGCGCTGAGCCGGTCGTCAAAAAGCTGCAGCCCGCTCATGGCTGCCACTCGCTGACCAGCGCCCCGCGTGCGAACAGCTGCAGCGGCCGCGCGTCGTCGTCAGGTGGCGGATTTTCCCCCACGTGCTCAACGTGCAGAGCGTCGCCCACGCGCTTTACGATCACGCGCTCGCTGAGCTGCAGGTCAATACTGATATCGCTGGTCGTGTCGCTGATAACGTCGGCCTTAAAGGTAAAGCCCGCCTGCTGCTTTTCCTTCGTCGCCATCATGTCAGGCTCGTTCAGCCGCAGCCAGTCCAGCATCGGCACGATCAGCAGGTCGATATCGCCGGCGTAGTCCGTTATCACCAGGTTGAGCCGGTACTGGTACTCAAACGACAGCGAGCTGGCGAGCGTTGAGACAATGCGCCCGCTGTCGATAAAGACATTCAGGCTGTCAGGGTTTCGCTGCAGCAGCGGGACGCTGCCGGTCAGCACCTGTCGCAGTTGTTGCGGTTTCAGCATCGTGTTGCTCCTGGCATTCTTTAATAATCTCCACCTGCAGTCCGCAGGATGCGAGCGCCGCCTCTAACTGGCGGTTATCCGCCGCCAGATCTCCCGCCGTTCTGAGGTTATTTGCCGGCACCGGGCAGCTTGTCACGCGCGGACAGCCAATCCAGATAATCTCTGGCGCTGGCAAAGGCCGGCCGGGCGTGCAGCCGCACAACGTCGTCAGGCAGAGCAGCAGAAGACCACTCGCGGAGTATCGGGTTTGCATCGGTTTCCCTCTGTATGTGTGCCTCACGGGTCAGGGCGGCCGAGCTGGCCCTGCCCTGCATGAGCCGCAGCGCGGCCTCGCGTTTCTGACTCTGCTGATTTTCAGCGCTGAGCCGGCTTATCGCCTTATCGCGGCTTTCAATGCCGGCCGACAGCGTGCCGATAATGCGCTGCGCGTCGGCAAGCTCCTGGCTGACAGCCGACCAGCGCCAGCCGGTGAGCGCCGCCGCCAGCAGCGCGGCGGCCAGCAGCAGACCGGGGACGCGGCTCACTGTGCCCCCTGCAGGCACCAGGCCATTTCGCGGCCGCGCCGGTTATCCAGCCCCTGACTGAAAACGCCCTTCACGTACACCCACCGGGGCAGCTGCAGGCACGCCTCGCGCCAGCGCTCCTGATTCAGCAGCTTTACCATCGTGGAGCCGCAGGCGTTGCCCGTGCCGACGTTGAAGGCAAACGACACCACCGCGTCATAGACCTTCTGCGGCAGCGGCGTGAAGATGCAGCCGCCCAGCGCCTTCTCGGTGCGCAGGACGTTGGCGAGAAACGTGCCGGCGGCCTGGCGTTCGGTGATGCTTTTGCCCGGCACCACGCCGAGGGTATTGCCGATGCCGTCCGTCCATTTGTCCGCGTCGCACCGGTACGGGCTCAGGCGGCACCCTTCATAGTCGGCTATCAGCCTCAGCCCCTCGACCGAGATGTGCAGGTGCTGAAAGGCCGGCAGCGTGGCGGTGATGGCCAGCACCACGGCAATGGAGCAGCGCTTAACGGTTTGCAGATTCATAATCCCCCCGGCTGATGCGGCCGCGCTCAAAAAGAAGGTAGGTTTTGCGCCGGTAATACCAGCTCACCAGAAACATGCCGACGCCGAGCGCCATGCCGAGCAGGGTTGCCACGTCCTGCAAATCCCAGCGGCCGAGCCAGCCCATGACGACCGCGACGGCGTACGTGATAAAGGCGCTGATGCGCTCAGTTGTGATCATCTTCAGTCCCAGAGGTTAACGGTTTCGGCCGTGGCGGCCTCCGGTAGCTCGGGCAGCGTGATGTCGCAGCCGTGCGGCAGCACCGGGCCGCTTTCGGCAAGCCCCGGATTTGCCGCGTAAACCAGCTCGACGACCTGCTCCGTGCGGCCGTAGTGCCGCTGACAGATTTCGTCCACGGTGTCGCCCTGCAGGACATAAACCCGCATTACAGCAGCCCCACGATGCAGCCCGGACGCTCAGCCACGCGGCTGATGCTGAACCGCGCATCGCGCCAGTATTCGCCGGCGCTGGCCTCCACTTCGGCGCCCTTGTTCGCGCCGGCGGCGTCATAGCCGCGATAGCGCTCGGCGATGGTCGCGGCGGTGACGGCGCCCACAGCGGCGAGGTAGTACGTGACTTTCTCGCTCACGCCGTCGAGCGTTTCCGCCGGCACGGCCTCAAGCGTTTTACAGCCCGCCGCCATCTGCGCGGCGCGCCAGTCGTAAAGCTCGGCGTTTACCTCGGCAATTGCCGTCAGTACCGCCTGCCGCAGCCGGGGGGCGGTGACGGTTCCCTCATAGCGCAGCGACTCGCGGAGCAGCTGCAGATCAACATCAGGCCAGAAAAAGGTGTTCTTAACGGGCGGCTCGGCAGTCTCTGCCGGCCGCGGTGCTGCTATTACCAGCGTCATAATTGGCCCTTAAAATGGGTGGGCGGTGGAGGGCGGCGCAGACGCTGAAAGCGCATTGCCGCCCTGCCGCCCGTGCGCGGGGTCGCGTCCGGTCAGCGGCTGGCGATGGCCTGCTTTTTCATCGCCGTAGCCAGCCGCTCTATGTCCTTTTTAACGCCGCAGCCGTCGTGCAGCTGCAGCGCCCTTACGAGGTGGGGCATCGCCTCCGAAGCCCTGCCCGCATCGCGAAGCACGTACCCGGTTATCTTGTGCAGCTTGGCGCGCACCTGATCGGGCATGTCTTCGGATTCCGTCATCGCAATGGTTGCCAGCAGCGGGCCGGTATCGACCGGCTCTTTTGCCGTCCAGGCGCGCGTCGCGGCGCTGGCAACCTCCTCGGCCAGCAGATACGGCAGGCTGGCGCGCTTAAAGCCGTCAGGCGAAACCAGACCGTGCGCCAGCGCGTACCGGGCAATTTCCAGCGCGCCGGTCACGTCGCCCGCGTCAAGCCGCCAGATCATGACGGTCATCAGCACGGCATCCTGCGCACCCTTGCCTTTCTCCAGCACGCCGGACACCCACGGCAGGTACTCCGGCAGCAGCTGACGCTTCATTTCCGCCTTGCGCTCTTTCGAGTGCACTTTTTTCAGGCGGCGCTTGTCCTCGTTGAGTCTGACAAGCATCTGCTCATAGCCGCTGGCGTGGCGCATCGGGTTGTCTGCGTTCTGCGAGGCTTCAATCGCCTGCTGGCGCATGCGGTGACGTCGGGCAGGGCTTAACATGCGTTACGCCTCCGCTTTGCCGTCGGTTGCTGCCGGCGCCGCAAATTCGCCCATCTCGATGTTTTCCACCAGGCAGCCGGCCGCGTAGTCCTCGATCACGTAGTCCTCGTTAACCGATTCGTAGTTTTCGATGCGGTCGCGCTTCGGCACCTCGTCAATCAGGCGGCGGTGCGTGCCCTCCTGCCAGTAAATCGACAGGTTATCGGTGCGCGTAATCATCAGCGCGTT
>Ga0308167_1001974_pt1 | contig 20841 bp, 19 predicted proteins | sample PhyCR1_2_FD_202138 | JGI IMG/M metagenome (GOLD analysis project Ga0308167, IMG submission 202138) | Phyllosphere microbial communities from UC Gill Tract Community Farm, Albany, California, United States - DLSLRC.R1 | ecosystem: Host-associated > Plants > Phyllosphere > Unclassified | place... | reverse complement strand
AGAATCCCATCCTCGGCCTGTGCCAACAGTCCACGTTCATGCTCAGTGCCGCCAAAGTCGATCAATGCCCAGACGATGAAGGCTTCGAAGTGGCGTTTGCCGGTCGTTCCAACGCTGGCAAATCCAGCGCGCTGAACACCCTGACCCACGCCAGTCTGGCGCGCACCTCGAAAACTCCGGGTCGCACACAGCTGTTGAACTTCTTCAAGCTAGACGATGATCGCCGTCTGGTCGACCTGCCGGGCTACGGTTATGCAAAAGTACCGATCCCGCTCAAGCAACACTGGCAGCGCCACCTTGAGGCATACCTCGGTGGTCGGGAAAGTTTGAAAGGTCTGATTCTGATGATGGACATCCGCCATCCGATGACCGACTTCGACCTGCTGATGCTCGACTGGGCCGTCGCCGCCGGCATGCCGATGCACATTCTGCTGACCAAGGCCGACAAGCTCACTTACGGCGCCGCCAAGAACACCCTGCTGAAAGTACAGTCGGAAATCCGCAAAGGCTGGGGCGACTCGATCACTATCCAGTTGTTCTCCGCGCCAAAACGCATGGGCCTGGAAGAGGCCTACACTGTGCTGGCCGACTGGATGGAACTGGCAGACAAAGGCGCCGAGGCGGCAGCCGAGTAACTCGGAATGGGGAAAAATTGGTTGTAGTGTGGCAAGGCAAGGCAAAAGTAGCGCTAAAAAGCGGAGTTTAGGGGACCTAAATGAGCATTTTTAGCGATGCTTTTAACGCAGCATGGCCGCGCTACAGCCGATTTTTTGGCAAAAAAAGCCCCGGATTTCATTGGGGAGGGAGAAATTCCGGGGTTCAAGTTCCGAACCGCTAGGGCGGGGTTCAGATATCTGCCAACACTTAACACAACATAGGAGCATCGAAGGGCTTCACCAGCCATTCAGTACCTCTGAGTGTTCGATCGACAGATTAGTTCAGATTTTTTTCAAAAAGCTTTGGAATAGCCTCAAGCATTTATCGGTCTAAGCCCGGTTCCTGGGGCTTGCCGCGATGTCACGTCGCGGCAACTGTGCAACACTCAGTGCGCCTCATCCCAATTGTTGCCTACGCCGACTTCCACCAGCAGCGGCACATCCAGTTTCGCCGCTTCGCTCATGTGCAGGCGAATCTCAGCGCTGACCTGCTCGACCAGATCCTCGCGAACTTCCAGCACCAGTTCATCGTGCACCTGCAGGATGACCCGGGCATCCAGCCCCGACGTGGTCAGCCAGTTATCCACAGCCACCATGGCTTTTTTGATGATATCCGCCGCCGTGCCCTGCATCGGCGCGTTGATCGCCGTGCGTTCTGCGGCGGCGCGCTCCTGTGGCTTGTTCGAGTTGATCTCCGGCAAATACAGGCGACGACCGAAGAAGGTTTCGACATAGCCCTGATCGGCTGCCTGCGCGCGGGTACGCTCCATGTATTCGCGCACGCCTGGATAACGGGCGAAGTAGGTGTCGATGTAGGCCTTGGCGGTCTTGGTGTCGACGCCAATGTCCTTGCCGAGCTTCTGCGCGCCCATGCCGTAGATCAGACCGAAGTTGATCGCCTTGGCGCTGCGGCGCTGGTCGGATGTCACTTGATCGAGCTCGACCTTGAACACTTCGGCAGCGGTCGCGGTGTGCACGTCGAGATTGTTGCGGAAGGCGTTCATCAGGCCTTCGTCGCGGGACAGGTGGGCCATGATCCGCAACTCGATTTGCGAATAGTCTGCCGCCAGCAGTTTGTAGCCTTTTGGCGCGACGAACGCCTGACGAATACGCCGGCCTTCGGCGGTGCGCACCGGGATGTTCTGCAGGTTCGGATCACTGGATGACAAGCGCCCGGTCGAGGCCACGGCCTGATGATACGAAGTGTGGATGCGCCCGGTGCGCGGGTTGATCTGCTCCGGCAGGCGATCGGTGTAAGTGCTTTTCAGCTTGCTCATCGAACGGTGCTCCATCAGCACCTTCGGCAAGCGGTGATCGTCTTCGGCGAGTTTCGCCAGCACTTCTTCAGCGGTGGACGGCTGGCCCTTGGCGGTTTTCTTCAGCACCGGCAGGCCGAGCTTTTCATAAAGAATCACGCCGAGCTGCTTCGGCGAGCCGAGGTTGAATTCTTCCCCGGCGATTTCGAAGGCTTCACGCTCCAGCGCGACCATTTTGTTGCCCAGCTCAATGCTCTGAATGCCCAGCAACTCGGCATCGACGAACGCGCCCTGGCGTTCGATGCGCGCCAGCACCGGTACCAGCGGGATTTCGATGTCGGTCAGCACGCTGGCCAGGCTCGGAATCGCGCTGAGTTTCTCGAACAGGGTCTGGTGCAGGCGCAGGGTGATGTCGGCGTCTTCGGCGGCGTAGGGCCCGGCCTGTTCCAGGGCAATCTGGTCGAAGGTCAGTTGCTTGGCACCTTTGCCGGCGATGTCCTGGAAGCTCACCGTGGTGTGGTCGAGATACTTTTGCGCGAGGCTGTCCATGTCGTGACGGGTCGCGGTGGAGTTGAGCACGTAGGACTCAAGCATCGTGTCGAAGGCGATGCCGCGCACGCTGATGCCTTCATTCTGATCGCCGCCAATGGCGCAGTTGGCCAGAATGTTCATGTCGAACTTGGCGTGCTGGCCGACCTTGAGTTTGTTCGGGTCTTCCAGAATCGGCTTGAGTGCGCGCAGTACGGTGTCGCGATCCAGCTGCTCCGGCACGCCGATGTAGGAGTGGGTCAGCGGGATGTAGGCAGCTTCGTTGGCCTGCACGGCGAACGACAGACCGACCAGTTGCGCCTTCTGCGCGTCGATGCCGGTGGTTTCGGTGTCGAAGGCGATCAGCTTGGCGTTGCGCAGTTTTTCCAGCCAGACGTCGAAGCGAGCCTGATCGAGGATGGTTTCGTACGCGGCCTCGGCAGGGGCAGCAGGTGCCTCGGCTTGCGGCGCGCTGAACAGATCGCCCGCCTGCGCGGGTTCGGCCGCCGCGCTCAGTTCCAGACGCTTGGCATCGCGATCCAGATCATTGAGCCAGCTCTTGAATTCCAAGAGGGTATACAGCTCGTAGAGTTTGGCCGGATCTTCCGCGCCCATCTGCAGATCATCGAGGCCGATATCCAGTGGCACGTCGATCTTGATGGTCGCCAGTTGATAAGACAGGAAAGCCATCTCCTTGTGCTCTTCGAGCTTGGCCACCAGGTTTTTTGCGCCACGAATCGGTAGGGTCGGCACGATGTCGAGGTTGGCGTACAGCTCGGTCAGGCCGCCGTTGACGCCGACCAGCAGGCCGGACGCCGTCTTCGGGCCGATGCCCGGGACGCCCGGGATGTTGTCGGACGAATCGCCCATCAGCGCCAGATAATCGATGATCTGCTCCGGAGCGACGCCGAATTTCTCCTTCACGCCCTCCACATCCATCGAGCTACCGGACATGGTGTTGACCAAGGTAATGTGGCCGTCGACCAGTTGCGCCATGTCTTTGTCACCGGTGGAGATGATCACCGGCCGATCCGCCGCCGCGCTGCTGCGAGCAAGCGTGCCGATCACGTCGTCGGCCTCGACGCCGTCGACGCACAGCAGCGGGAAGCCGAGGGCGATCACGCTCTGGTGCAGCGGCTCGATCTGCACGCGCATGTCATCGGGCATGCTCGGCCGGTTGGCCTTGTATTCGGCGTACATCTCATCGCGAAATGTCCCGCCCTTGGCGTCGAACACCACGGCAAACGGACTGTCCGGGTACTGCTTGCGCAGACTCTTGAGCATGTTCAACACGCCTTTGACCGCACCGGTCGGCAGGCCTTTGGACGTGGTCAGTGGTGGCAGTGCATGAAAGGCGCGGTACAGGTAAGACGAACCGTCCACCAGGACGAGGGGGGCTTGGCTCATGAGCAGGATCAACCTTTTCGGCGGGTCCGGGGCTAGAATAGCGGGACCGTTGACGACAAAGGGACAAGGTTATCATGCGTACGTTAAATCGCTTGCTGCTGGTCGGGTTGATCGCTGTCTCACCACTGGCCGCGATGGCGGCGGATGATGCGCCGGGCGGCGACCCCGAGGTCACCATCCGCACGGAGGGCGACAAGACTATTCAGGAGTACCGTCAGAACGGTTTCCTCTATGCGATCAAAGTCACGCCGAAGGGCGCGCCGCCGTACTTTCTGGTGCGCGCCGACGGGACGGATGCCAATTTCATCCGCTCGGATCAGCCGGATATGCTGATCCCGTCATGGAAGATATTCGAATGGAAGTAGATTTTTAATTCACCCGGCGCCGCCGTTGCGGCGCCCGTACTGGCAGTTAAGACATGTCTGTGTTCACTCCCCTGGCTCGGCCCGAGCTGGAAACCTTTCTCGCCCCTTACGGGCTCGGCCGCCTGCTTGATTTCCAGGGGATCGCCGCCGGCAGCGAAAACACCAATTTCTTCATCAGTCTGGAGCAGGGCGAGTTTGTCCTGACCCTGGTCGAACGCGGCCCGGTGCAGGAGATGCCGTTTTTCATCGACCTGCTCGACGTGCTGCACGAAGCCGATCTGCCGGTGCCTTACGCACTGCGCACCATTGACGGCGTGGCACTGCGTGAACTCAAAGGCAAACCGGCATTGCTGCAACCGCGCCTGTCGGGCAAGCACATCAAGGTCGCCAATGCCCAGCATTGCGCGCAAGTGGGCGAACTGCAGGCGCATCTGCACCTGGCGACCCAGGGCGAGCGCATGATCAAGCGCAAGACCGATCGTGGTCTGGACTGGATGCTGGAAGAGGGCACTGAATTTCTCTCGCACCTGAGCGATGAGCCGCGTGCCTTGCTGCAAAAGGCGCTGGATGAGATCACCGAGCGTAAAGAGAGGATTCTCGCGCTGCCTCGCGCCAACATCCACGCCGACCTGTTCCGCGACAACGCGATGTTCGAAGGCACTCACCTGACCGGGCTGATCGATTTTTACAACGCCTGCTCGGGGCCAATGCTGTACGACGTGGCGATTGCCTTGAACGACTGGTGTTCGGATGAGGAGGGCGTGATCGATGGCCCGCGTGCCCGGGCATTTCTCGGTGCCTATGCGGCGCTGCGCCCGTTCACGGCGGCGGAAGCTGAGTTGTGGCCAACGATGTTGCGTGTGGCCTGTGTGCGGTTCTGGTTGTCACGCTTGATCGCCGCTGAGCAGTTCGCCGGGCAGGATGTGTTAATTCACGATCCGCAGGAATTCGAGCAGCGCCTGGCGCAGCGGCAGAAGGTCAATACACCGTTGCCATTCGCCCTGTGAATCGATTCTGAAAGACAACCCGAACCTGTGGGAGCGAGCTTGCTCGCGAATGCGTCGGCACATTCAGCATATCCGTTGACTGGCCCACCGCTTTCGCGAGCAAGCTCGCTCCCACAGGGTTTTGCGGATTACAACGATTCCAGACACCCGGCCAGATCATTGCCGAGTTTCTCCAGCACCTGTTCATAACCCTGAGCTGTCGCCGGCGTATAACCACCCAGCGCATCCAGCTCGGCGAGTTTCACCGGCAAACCGGCTACCAGCGTTTCCGCCAGACGCGGACGCAATGGCGGCTCGCTGAACACACAGGTCTTGCCCACTTCCTGCAAGCGCTTGCGCATCGCCGCAACATGTTGCGCGCCGGGCTGTACTTCGGCGGCTACCGCGAACACCCCGGCGTGCTTCAGGCCGTAAGCATCTTCGAAATAATCAAACGCCTCGTGAAAAACGAAGTACGGCTTGCCTTCGACATTGGCGAGACGCTTCTTCAAGCGCTGGTCCAGCGCATCCAGACGTTCATCGAAGGCTTTGGCATTGCTCTGATAACGCTGGGCATTGGCCGGGTCGGCGGCGCTGAGGTCGGCGGCCATTTTGTCGGCGATCACCCGCGCGTTGACCGGTGACAGCCACAAGTGCGCATCCAGCGAGCCGGGGCGGTGATCGTGATCATGTTCGTCGGCCTCTTCGGCGTGGGAGTGGTTGTCCGCGCCAAAATGCCTCAGCTTCAGCCCCGGCAGATCCTGCACGGCAACACTCGGCTGACTGCGACCTCCGAGTACGCGCGGGAGGAAGCCTTCCATGTCCGGGCCGATCCAGTAGAGCAGATCGACCGATTGCACTTTCCGTACGTCGGACGGGCGCAGGGCGTAATTATGCGGCGAGGCCCCCGGCGGCAGCAGGACCTCGGGAACCGCTACGCCGTCCTGCACGGCTGTAGCAATCAGCTGCAACGGTTTGATACTGGTGAGCACTTTGACCTCGGCCTGAGCCGTACCGATCAGCAGAAAACTGGCAACAAAAGCCACAAAAACAGAAAAAAGTCGGGACACGATGACCACTCAAGGAAGCGAGAACGGGTAACATAATAACGTCTCCAGCAAATCTCGTCGCCGCTCATGCCTATTACACCGATTGCCAGCCGTCCCCACGACCACTCCCATTGCGTGCACAGCGCTTTGTCCGAGGCCGATACCTTGTGCGCGCAAAAAGGTTTGCGTCTGACCGCCCTGCGCCGCCGCGTGCTGGAACTGGTCTGGCAAAGCCACAAGCCGCTGGGTGCCTACGACATCCTCGCCGTCCTCAGCGAGCAGGACGGCCGTCGCGCCGCGCCGCCCACCGTGTACCGCGCGCTGGATTTCCTCCTGGACAACGGCCTGGTCCATCGCATTTCCTCGCTGAATGCCTTCGTCGGCTGCGTGCATCCCGAGCACGCGCATCAGGGCCAGTTCCTGATTTGCCGCGACTGCCACGCCGCGATCGAACTTGAACAAAAAGTAATCAGCGACGCGATTATCGACAGCGCCAAAGACGTCGGTTTCATTGTCGAAGCGCAGACGGTCGAAGTGGTCGGCCTGTGCGCCGGTTGCCAGGGGGCCTGATGAGCAATGCGCTGATCCGTCTGGAACAGGTCGCCGTCACGTTTGCCGGGCAGGCCGTGCTGGACAACATCGAGCTGAGCGTCGAGCCGGGGCAGATCGTCACCCTGATCGGCCCCAACGGCGCCGGCAAGACCACGCTGGTGCGCGCCGTGCTCGGGTTGTTGAAGCCGAACAGCGGCAGCGTCTGGCGCAAGCCGAAGCTGCGCGTCGGCTACATGCCGCAGAAACTGCATGTCGATCCGACGCTGCCGCTGTCAGTGCTGCGCTTCTTGCGCCTGGTGCCCGGTGTCGACCGTCCGCGCGCGCTGGCCGCGTTGAAGGAAGTTGGCGCCGAACACGTGATCGACAGCCCGGTGCAGAGCGTTTCCGGCGGCGAAATGCAGCGCGTGCTGCTGGCCCGGGCACTGCTGCGCGAGCCGGAGTTGCTGGTGCTCGACGAGCCGGTGCAGGGCGTCGACGTGGCCGGGCAGGCCGAGCTGTACAGCCTGATCACCCGGCTGCGCGACCGCCACGGTTGCGGCGTGCTGATGGTCTCCCACGATTTGCATCTGGTGATGAGCACCACCGATCAGGTGGTCTGTCTCAACCGTCACGTCTGCTGCTCCGGGCATCCCGAGCAGGTCAGCGGCGACCCGGCATTCGTCGAGCTGTTCGGCAAGAACGCGCCGAGCCTGGCGATCTATCACCACCATCACGACCACGCCCACGACCTGCACGGTTCGGTGGTCAAAGGCCCGCTGAGCGGGCAACCTCACGTTCATGGAGACGGCTGCAAGCATGGCTGATTTTCTCTTGTATGCCCTGCTTGCAGGTCTGGCGCTGGCGCTGGTGGCCGGACCGCTCGGCTCGTTTGTGGTGTGGCGGCGCATGGCCTATTTCGGCGACACCCTTTCCCATGCCGCACTGCTCGGTGTGGCACTGGGCTTTTTGCTGGATGTCAGCCCGACGGTGGCGGTGACGGTCGGTTGCCTGCTGCTGGCGGTGCTTTTGGTGACGCTGCAACAGCGCCAGCCACTGGCGTCCGACACGCTGTTGGGAATTCTTGCGCCGAGCACGCTCTCTCTCGGCCTGGTGGTACTAAGCTTCATGCATGAAGTGCGGATCGACCTGATGGCCTATCTGTTTGGCGATCTGCTGGCGATCAGTCCGAGCGATCTGGCGTGGATTCTCGGCGGCACTGCGGCGGTGCTGGTCTTGCTGGTGACGCTGTGGCGGCCGTTGCTGGCGGTCACCGTGCACGAAGAACTGGCGCGGGTCGAAGGCTTGCCGGTTGCGGGTTTGCGCTTGGCGCTGATGCTGTTGATCGCGGTGGTGATCGCCGTGGCGATGAAAATCGTCGGGGTGCTGCTGATCACTTCGCTGCTGATCATCCCGGCGGCTGCGGCACAGCGTCACGCCCGTTCGCCGGAGCAGATGGCGCTGGGCGCGAGCCTGCTGGGCATGCTCGCAGTGTGCGGCGGGCTGGCGTTGTCGTGGTTCAAGGACACCCCGGCGGGGCCGTCTATCGTGGTGACGGCAGCCGCGCTGTTTCTGTTGAGTTTTGTTCTGCCCCGTCGTGGGGTGTAGACTTGGCCGCTTTTTGCGCAATTAGAGAGTCGCAGGAATGAAGCCGTTCGCCTCCCGTTATCTGCTCCTTGTCGCATTTTCCGTGCTGCTGGGCGCCTGCCAAAGCACGCCGCCGGTGACCGAAGTCCCGGATGCGCGGGCTACGGCCATCGCACAGCTGGAGCAAAGCCTGGCCAGCAGCGAACTGGCCACCGCCGAAGACCAGTTGGCCGCGTTGCAGGCCGACACCCCCAACGATCAGTCCCTTGAACAATATCAGCGGCAGCTGGCCGAGGCGTATCTGCGCCGCAGCCAGATCGTCCTGCAGAAAGGCGATGTCAACGCCGCTGCCACCGCGCTCAGCCGCGCCCGTGCTTTGATGCCCAAGGCGCCGGCGCTGACCGGCGGCGTCAACGGCGCGATCACCGAAGCGCGCAAGGCCGAGCTGGAAAAGGCTGAAGCGGCGCTGCTGGCTGCTGAAGCACGGCCGAAAGCCAAGGTCATCGACCCGACCGCCGAAAGCACCACGGTTGCGCTGAACATCGGCGATATTCACAAGCTGCAACGACAGCTCGATGCAATCGCCGCCGATGTGGTGAATTACGACTGCGCCGTCAGCATCCAGGCCCCGCGCACTGCGGATTATCCGTGGCTGGCGACGTTGCTGAGCAAACGGGTTAAAAAGCTGAATCCGGATTTTGATTTGCAGATTGAGAAGCAGATTGTGCGCACGGTGCCGGCGCAGATGGTTTTAAGCCCGCGTAAACCATAAAAGCCTCGCGGGTAAGCCCGCTCCCATAAGAACAATATGACCCTGTGGGAGCGGGCTTGCCCGCGATGGCGTTGTTACTGTCAGCGAAGATTTTTAGGCTGGAATCGCCTTGGCCTTAGGCTCCCGCGCCCAAACCCGGTGCTCGCCAATCGCCGCGAAGAACGGCTTGGTCAGCGCAGCCACATCCACGCCCTGCAACAACCCGGCATCCGCCTCCAGTTTGAGCAAATCCTGCAACTGCTTGGCTTCGCCGTGCAGCGCAATCGCCTTCAGATGTTTGTAGGCCTCAAGCAGGTAATGCAACGCCACGCCGTCAGCGCTCAGTGCCTTGATCGACGCCGCGCCACCCGGCACGAACACCGCGTCGAAGGCGATCGACGGCATGCCTTCCATCGACGCATCCACCGGCAATGCCTTGCCATCCGCAGTTTTCACCGGCGCTGACGTCGGGCCGAGTACTTTGGCGTGGGCGCCTTCGGCCTCCAGCGCTTTCTTCATCGCATCGATAGCCGCGGCGTCTACACCGTTGGCAGCGAGAATCGCCACTTTGCGCGTCTTGATATCACCTGGCAGCAGATTGGCCTGACTCAGCGCTGGCGAGCGTTCCAGTGAGGTCTTGCGAACCTCGACTGTGCCCTGGGTTGGCGCTGGCAAACCGAGGTTTTCCGCGACGCGCTTGGCCAGCGTGAGGTCGATATTGGCGAGAATTTCGTTCACTTCCCGTGCCCGAATGAACTCACGCTCGACCTTGCCCAGCTCAAAGCTGTAGGCGGCGATGATGTGCTCTTTCTCGTGCTCGCTCATGCTGTTGAAGAACAAGCGGGCCTGGGAGAAGTGATCACTGAACGACTCGCTGCGCTGACGGATCTTCGCCGCGTCGATGCGCTCTGGATAGCTCTCGAAACCACCGTCCTGTGCCGCCGGCGGGGTTTCCTTTGGCCAGCCGCCGTCGATCGAGTTCGGCTCGTAAGAGGCACGACCCTTGTCGATGGTGGTGCGGTGCTGCGCATCGCGCTGGCCGTTGTGGAATGGCGCGACCGGACGGTTGATCGGCAGCTCATGGAAGTTCGGCCCGCCGAGTCGGCTGATTTGCGTGTCGGTGTAGGAAAATAGCCGACCTTGCAGCAGCGGGTCGTTGGAGAAATCGATGCCCGGGACGATGTGGCCAGGGCAGAAGGCGACCTGCTCGGTTTCGGCGAAGAAGTTGTCCGGGTTGCGGTTCAGGGTCATTTTGCCCAGCGGCGTGATCGGGACGATTTCTTCGGGAATGATCTTGGTCGGGTCGAGGATGTCGAAGTCGAAGTCGTGTTCATTCTCTTCTTCGACGATCTGTACGCCCAGTTCCCATTCGGGGTAGTCGCCCATCTCGATCGCTTCCCACAGGTCGCGACGATGGTAGTCGGTGTCCTTACCGGCGAGCTTCTGCGCCTCGTCCCACACCAGCGAACAGGTGCCGGCGGTAGGGCGCCAATGGAATTTGACGAAACGTGATTTGCCCTCGGCGTTGATCAGGCGGAAGGTGTGGACACCGAAGCCCTGCATGCTGCGCAGGCTTTTCGGGATGGCCCGGTCGGACATCGCCCAGATCACCATGTGTGCCGATTCCGGCACCAACGAGACGAAGTCCCAGAACGTGTCGTGCGCCGAGCCGCCGGTTGGGATTTCGTTATGCGGCTCGGGTTTCACCGCGTGCACGAAGTCCGGGAATTTGATTGCGTCCTGAATGAAGAACACCGGCATGTTGTTGCCGACCAGATCGAAGTTGCCCTCGTCGGTGAAGAACTTCACCGCAAAGCCGCGCACGTCACGCACGGTGTCGCCGGAACCCCGTGGACCCTGCACCGTGGAAAAACGCACGAATACTGGGGTCTTCTTGCCCGGATCCTGTAGGAAACCGGCCTTGGTCAGCGCTGCATGGTTCTCGTAGGTCTGAAAGAAACCGTGCGCGCCGGTACCACGCGCATGGACGATACGCTCTGGAATCCGCTCATGGTCAAAGTGCGTGATCTTTTCACGCATGATGAAGTCTTCCAGCAACGACGGCCCGCGTGGCCCGGCTTTGAGGGTGTTCTGGTTGTCGGCGATCTTCACGCCCTGATTGGTGCGCAGTGCCTGACCGGTGGCGTCGGAGCGGAAGTCTTCCAGGCTGTCGAGCTTGGCGTTGGTGTTGGCGCGATCCGGGGTGTCGGTTCCGGCCATCTCGCTTTTAGCAGGTGCAGGCTTTTTGATGCTCATCAGACGTAAACTCCTCGTTTGGCCCCGGATGCCTTCCGCAGACCCTTGAGTGATTCCCGGGCACGGCACCCGGGGTTTCAAGTCGCTTACTTAGTGACTGGCGAGCGTTTCAGCCGTTCCGTTTATCTGACCTTTGATCGCGTTATTGCCAAATCGAAGGTTATTTGCGAAATAAATGCTAAGAACCTCTATACGGACAGGCTAAAATGCGCGCCCGGCTAACCGCTGATCCTTTTCCAACGCGCCCCACAAGGTTCGCTACGTGATCGAGTTTCAAAACGTCCACAAGACTTACCGCGTCGCCGGTAAGGATATTCCCGCGCTGCACCCGACCAGTCTCGCGATCGAGAACGGGCAGGTGTTCGGCCTGATTGGCCATTCCGGTGCGGGCAAAAGTACCCTGCTACGTCTGATCAATCGCCTGGAAGATTGCAGTGGCGGCAAGATCATCGTCGACGGCGAAGAAGTCACCGCACTGGACGCCAATGGCCTGCGCCGTTTCCGTCAGCAGGTCGGGATGATCTTCCAGCACTTCAACCTGCTCGCCTCCAAGACAGTCGCCGACAACGTTGCGTTGCCACTGACCCTGGCCGGTGAGCTGTCGAGCAGTGAAATCAACCAACGGGTGGCCGAGTTGCTGGCGCGGGTCGGTTTGTCCGACCACGCGAAAAAGTACCCGGCTCAATTGTCCGGCGGTCAGAAGCAACGCGTCGGCATCGCCCGTGCGCTGGCGACCAAGCCGAAGATTCTGCTGTGCGACGAGGCCACCAGCGCCCTCGACCCGCAGACCACCGCATCGGTCCTGCAACTGCTGGCCGAAATCAACCGCGAACTGAAGCTGACCATCGTCCTGATCACCCACGAGATGGACGTGATCCGGCGCGTCTGCGATCAGGTCGCGGTGATGGACGCCGGCGTGATCGTCGAGCAGGGGCCGGTGGCCGATGTGTTCCTGCATCCGCAGCATCCGACGACCAAGCGTTTCGTCCAGGAAAGCGAGCAGATCGACGAGAGCGAGCAGCGTGACGATTTTGCCCATGTGCCCGGGCGTATCGTGCGTCTGACCTTTCAGGGCGAGGCGACCTACGCGCCGCTGCTTGGCACCGTCGCCCGGGAAACCGGCGTCGACTACAGCATCCTTGCCGGGCGCATCGACCGCATCAAAGACATTCCGTACGGGCAACTGACCCTCGCTGTCACCGGTGGCGACATGGAGGCGGCGTTTGCCCGCTTCACCGCCGCTGACGTTCACATGGAGGTGTTGCGCTAATGGCTGACCTGATGAGTTTCTTCGCCAATATCGACTGGTACGAAATCTGGCTGGCGACTGGCGACACCATGCTGATGCTTGGCGGTTCGCTGTTGTTCACCGTGTTGCTCGGTCTGCCACTGGGCGTGCTGCTGTTTCTCTGCAGTCCCCGTCAGTTGCTGGAAAACCGTGGCGTCTACGCAGTGCTGTCGCTGGTGGTGAACATTTTGCGTTCGCTGCCATTCATCATTTTGCTGATCGTGATGATCCCGTTCACCGTGCTGATCACCGGCACCTCGCTGGGCGTGGCCGGGGCGATCCCGCCGCTGGTGGTCGGCGCCACGCCGTTCTTTGCGCGTCTGGTGGAAACTGCGCTGCGCGAAGTCGACCGCGGCATCATCGAAGCGACTCAGTCGATGGGCGCAACCACCCGGCAGATCATCATGAACGCGTTGCTGCCGGAAGCTCGTCCGGGCATCTTCGCAGCGATTACGGTGACAGCGATTACACTGGTGTCGTACACGGCGATGGCCGGTGTGGTCGGCGCTGGTGGTCTGGGTGACCTGGCGATCCGTTTCGGCTACCAGCGTTTCCAGACCGACGTGATGATCGTCACCGTGGTGCTGCTGTTGATTCTGGTACAGGTGCTGCAAATGGTGGGCGACCGTCTGGTCGTGCATTTCTCGCGCAAATAACTGGTTTCGATCATCTAGAAAGGCGCTTGCCAATATGGCGGGCGCTCTGAAAAGGAGTTAGCTGAATGAAAAAACTGATCGCTGCTTTCGCCGCTGTTGCGGCGTTTTCGGCCCACGCCGAGACCCTGACCGTTGCCGCCACCCCGGTGCCGCACGCGGAAATCCTCGAGTTCGTCAAACCGGCCCTGGCCAAGGAAGGCGTGGATCTGAAGGTCAAGGTCTTCACCGACTACATTCAGCCGAACGTACAGGTTGCGGAAAAGCGCCTCGACGCCAACTTCTTCCAGCACCAGCCGTACCTCGATGAATTCAACAAGGCCAAGGGCACCAGCCTCGTTGCCGTGACCGGCGTGCACCTGGAGCCGCTGGGCGCTTACTCGAGCAAGCTCAAGGATCTGAAAGACCTGCCCGGCGGCGCCAACGTGGTGATCCCGAACGACGCCACCAATGGCGGCCGTGCGCTGTTGCTGCTGACCAAGGCTGGCGTGATCACCTTGAAGGACCCGAGCAACATTCTGTCGACCCTCAAAGACATCGAGCAGAACCCGAAAGACCTGAAATTCCGTGAACTGGAAGCCGCCACTATTCCGCGTGTGCTGACCCAGGTCGATCTGGCGCTGATCAACACCAACTACGCGCTGGAAGCCAAGCTTGATCCGTCCAAGGATGCGCTGGTGATCGAAGGCAACGACTCGCCGTACGTGAACATCCTCGTGTCCCGCGCGGACAACAAGGACAGCGACGCAATGAAGAAACTCGCGGCTGCACTGCACAGCCCGGAAGTGAAGCAGTTCATTACCGAGAAGTACAAAGGCGCGGTGTTGCCGGCGTTCTGATTCAGGTTGCTGCAATGAAAAAGGGGACGCCAATGGCGTCCCCTTTTTTGTGTCTGGAATATCGTCCGTGTGGGAGCGGGCTTGCTCGCGAATGCGGTGTGTCAGCCAACATGTCTTTATCTGACCCACCGCATTCGCGAGCAAGCCCGCTCCCACAATGGTTCAGTGGTGTTCCTACTGGCGCTCAAGCATCGCCGGCAACTGCACAACCAGCTTGGCATTGTTCAACGGCGCGCGAATAAACCCGCGCTGCGTGCCGTCCGGGCCGATCACGGCCAGATTGCCGCTGTGATCCACGGTGTAGTTCGGCTTGCTGGTATCGGCCGGAATGAACGGAATGCTCACCGCGTTCGCGACCTTCTGCAGCTCCTCGATCGAGGTTGGCGTCAGGCCAATGAACTGGGGATCGAAATAGCCCAGGTACTGCTTCAACTGCTTCGGCGTATCGCGGTTGGGGTCAACGCTGACCAGCACGATCTGCAATTTATCCACCGCCTCTTTCGGCAGCTCGCTCTTGATCTGCCGCAGTTGCGCCAGGGTGGTCGGGCAGATGTCCGGGCAGAAGGTGTAGCCGAAGAACAACAGACTCCACTTGCCTTTCAACCCGTCAATCGCCACCGGTTTGCCGTCCTGATCGGTCATGGTCACGTCCGGCAGGTTGCGGCTCTGCGGCAGCAGGATGATGCCGGCGTCGATCAGCGCAGTCGGGTCGCCCTGGCCTTTGCCGCTCAGCACTTTGTTGACGGTAAGCCCGAGGATCAATGCGATCACGGCAACGAGGATGAAGACGGTTTTCTGGGTTCGGGTCATAGGTTCAACAGTAGGTAGTGGTCTACGAGCAGGGCGATGAACAACAGGAACAGGTACCAGATAGAGTACTTGAAGGTGTTGATCGCCGCGTGCGGCCGAGTGCCACGGTACAGCACCACGGCCCATTGCAGAAACCGCGCGCCCAATGCCAGCGCACAGACGAGATACAGCACGCCGCTCATGTGAATCACGTACGGCAGCAGACTCACCGCCAGCAGCGCGAAGGTGTACAGCAGAATGTGCACTTTGGTGTAGTGCTCGCCATGGGTCACCGGCAGCATCGGAATGTCGGCCTTGGCGTATTCCTTTTTGCGATGAATCGCCAGCGCCCAGAAGTGCGGCGGGGTCCAGGCGAAGATGATCAGCACCAGCAACAGCGGTTCGGCGCTGACATGGCCGGTGGCGGCGGTCCAGCCGAGCAGCGGTGGCGCGGCGCCAGCGAGGCCGCCAATGACGATGTTCTGCGGCGTCGCACGCTTGAGAAAACCGGTGTAGACCACGGCGTAACCGAGCAGTGAAGCGAGAGTCAGCCAAGCGGTCAGTTGATTGGTGAACGTCAGCAGCAAGGCCTGACCGAGCAACGCCAGCAGCAACGCAAATGTCAGCGCCGCCGCAGGTGAAACCCGCCCTTCGGCCAACGGCCGTTTGTGCGTGCGCGCCATCACCGCATCGATGCGCCGGTCGACCACATGATTGACCGCTGCCGCGCCGCCTGCACACAAGGCAATGCCCAGATTGCCGAACACCAGCACCGTCCATGGCACGCCCGCGCGGGTGGCGAGGAACATGCCGACCAGCGAGGTGATCAGCATCAGCACCACGACTTTCGGTTTGGTCAGTTCCAGATAATCGCGCCACAGCGCCTGCGCTGGACGTTCGCCGATCAGACTCGCCATGGCGTTTCTCCTTTCAATGCAATGGGCGCGACGGCAGGTTTGGGTGCACTGAAGCGCCAGCGCGCCAGCACCGGTTGGCTCACCCGCAGCAGACTGGTGCGCGCGTGATAATTGACCAGCACCAGGGTCAGCAACAACGCCGCGCCGCCAGCGTTGTGGGCGACGGCCACCGGTAGCGGCAGATGAAACAGCACGTTGCTGATGCCGAGGGTGATCTGCGCGGCGAGGGCGATCAGCAGCAATCCGGCCAAACGGGTCATGCCCACGGCTTTCAACTGCCACGCCAGACCGAGCAGCACGACCGTCACCAGCAAAGCGCCGATGCGGTGGGTCAGGTGAATCGCCGTGCGCGCATCGCTGTCGAGTTGTCCGCCGAGATAATTCGGGCCGATGTGCTGAGTCAGGTGAAAACCATTGGCGAAGTCCGCCGGCGGCAGCCATTGGCCATGGCAGGTGGGGAAGTCGATGCAGGCCACCGCTGCATAGTTGGAGCTGACCCAGCCGCCCAAGGCGATCTGGCCGATCACCAGCAGCAGCCCGGCCGTCGCCCAGTATTGCAGGCGCTTCGGTACCGTCAGCGCCGGCAGCACGCCGGACAACCTCAGCGTCAGCAGAAACAGCAGACTCAGCGTGGCGAAGCCGCCAAGCAAATGCCCGGTAACCACTTGCGGCCAGAGCTTGAGTGTCACCGTCCACATGCCGAACGCTGCCTGAGCGATGACCACCGCCAGCAGAAACAGCGGCAGTTTCACCGGTTGGCCCGGATGGCGCCGGTTGACCCAGGCGCGCCCGGCCAATACTGAAATCAGCAGACCCAGAGTGCCGGCGAAGTAGCGGTGGATCATCTCGTTCCAGCCTTTGTGCGCCTCCACCGGCGCGTCAGGGAAATGCAGCTCGGCATGGGCCAGTTGCGCCTCGCTTTTCGGCACGCTGATAAACCCGTAACAGCCCGGCCAGTCGGGGCAGCCGAGGCCGGCGTGGGTCAGGCGCGTATAGGCGCCGAGCAGCACCACAATCAGTGCCAGCAGGGTGGCAAACAGCGCGAGGCGAAATCCAGGTTTGGCCATGACGATGCCCTTATCCGATGTTCGACAGTTTCAGCAGATGACGCAGGTCGTTGAGCAGATCCTTGCCCTTCACATTGGGCTCGTAACGCAGCACCAGATTGCCGTGCGGGTCGACGATCCACAGCTGCGGCACGGCTTTGTCGCCGGTGGTCCTGGCAAACACTCCGGCATCCAGTGGGTAACGCTGCAATTGCGGATATTCACGGTCGAGCTTGGCGGCGTAGTCGGCGCCCAACGGTTGCGCGGCGGCGAGGGCATGGCTGGCACGTCCGGCTTCGCGGCCGAGGCTGATCTGGATCTGCCGCGCCAGATAAACCAGTTGCTGGCAATCGACTGCGCAATCCTTCGGCGCCGTGACCAGAATCTGCCAGCGCTGCTCATCGGCCTGCACGCCGAGGTCGGCGCGGGTCTGGCCGTTGCCGATCAGCTCGCCGTGATAGCTGCGTCCTTCCGGCACCCAGAACTGCAATTTGTACATGCCGGTGGCGAGCAGCATCGGCCCGACCACGCCAAGCACAATCAGCAGCAACTGAATGCGCCCACGCCGGCGGCTGGGAACGGGTTTGGCCTCAGACATGCTGGGTGGATTCATGGCGCTTCCCATGGCGTTTCTCCTTTGCGTGGTGCCAGCCGAAATAGAGGTAAAGACCGAGCAGAGCCGTGGCCATGGCGAACCATTGCACGGCGTAGCCGAGGTGTTTTTCCGGGCCCATCGCGACCACCGGCCAATCGGTCTGATAGCTGGCCGGGCCGGGTTCGGCGCGCAGCTCAAAGGCGAAACCGTCGCGCTTGAGGGTCTGCCACAACTTGCTCGGTTCGACAGCGGTAATGATTTGCGGCCAGACACTGCTCACCGGATCGGCGTGCAATTGAAACGTCGCGCCGGGGGCGACGTAGACCCAGGCGTCGAGCGTCAGTGTCTCGGCCGGTGTAGTGAATTGCGGCGGCACGCGCCGGTCGGGCCAAGGCAGCCAGCCCCGATTGACCAGCAGCCAGAGGCCGCTGCGCTGATCCTGAAACGGTTGCAGCAACTCGACGCCGACCTTGCCGCCACGCTGGCGGTTGTCCAGCAGTAGCGTGTGGGCAGGGTCGAACTGGCCGTGCAGGCGCACGCGGCGGTAAGCCGGGTCGGCGCTGGCGAGCAGTTCACTGCTGGCCATCGGTTCGGCCACGCGACGTTCGGCGTAACTGGCCAGCAGCGCGGTTTTCTCCGCGCCCCGGCCCAGTTGCCAGAAGCCCAGCGCAACCATCAGCGGCAGCAACAGGCCGACCACTACGGTGGGGATCACGCCCGGGCGAAAGCGCTTCATGGGCGCGCCATAAAGTCAGTCATCGCGATCGCTATACTCAAGTGCATCGCCTGTCCCCCGGAGTCTTGCCATGTTCAAAGCAGCGATCGTCCTGATGCTGATTGCCACGGTCATCAGCCTGTTCAGCGGCCTGTTTTTCCTGGTCAAGGACGACAGCAGCTCCCATCGGCTGGTCATCGCCTTGAGTGTTCGGGTGGCACTTGCCGTGGTCACCGTCGGCCTGATGGCCTGGGGTTTCTACAGCGGCCAGTTGGTGTCCCATGCGCCGTGGTAGACGCGAGCGGCAAGCTACAAATTAGAGGCCATCCCGCTTCGACTTGAAGCTTGCAGCTAGCAACTTGCAGCTGTTTTCAGAGCACATAGACGAAGAAGAACAAGCCGATCCACACCACATCGACAAAGTGCCAGTACCAGCTCGCCGCTTCGAAACCGAACTGGTGCTCGTTGTCGAAGTGGCCCTTCATGATGCGCATCAGCATCACGAACAAAATGATCGTACCGATGGTCACGTGGGCGCCGTGGAAACCGGTGAGCATGAAGAACGTCGCGCCGTAGATGCCCGAACCGAGGGTCAGGCCCAGCTCTTTGTAGGCATGGATGTATTCCTCGGCCTGGAAACCGAGGAACGCGATGCCCAGCAGTACGGTGATCGCCAGCCACAGTTTCAGCGCGCCGCGATGGCCTTTCTTCAGCGCGTGGTGGGCGATGGTGATGGTCACGCTGGAGCTGACCAGCAGGATCGTGTTGATCAGCGGCAGGCCCCACGGGCTGATGACTTCTTTTGGCGGCGGGAACAGTTTCGGATCAGGTGTGTGCAGCAGCGGCCAGACAAATTCGAAGTTCGGCCAGAGCATGTGCGCGATGCCTTTCGGCCCCTCACCGCCCAGCGCCGGCCCGGACACGTGGCGCACGTAGAACAGCGCGCCGAAGAAGGCGACGAAGAACATCACTTCGGAAAAGATGAACCAGCTCATGCCCCAGCGGAACGAGCGGTCCAGCTGTGGGCTGTACAGCCCCGCGCGACTTTCCTTGATCACCGCACCGAACCAGCCAAACAGCATGTACGCCAGCAGCAGGCCACCGACGAAAAAGATCAATGGGCCGTGGGAATCCGGGCGCGCGGCCTTGAGGTCGTTGAACCAGGTGGCGAGGCCGTACACGGTGACGAACATCCCGAGCGTGGCGATGATCGGCCATTTGCTCTGGGCCGGGACGTAATAATGCTCATGAGTTGCCATTTATTGTTCTCCTTATCGGCCACGCTCAACCGCCAGTGTTAACAGCCACCGGTGGATGTCGGGCGGTGATATCGAACAGCGTGTAGGACAGCGTCAGGTGCTTCACTTCCTTGGGCATGTCGCGGTCAACGATGAAACGCACCGGCATCTCGATCTGTTCACCGGGCTGCAGCACCTGCTGGGTAAAGCAAAAGCATTCGGTCTTGTGGAAAAACGCCGCGGCGTTGCTCGGCGCAATACTCGGCACCGCTTGCGCACTCATCGGTTTATCGGTGGGATTGCGCGCGATGAAGACCATCTCGTTCACCGCACCGGGATTGGCGGTCAGCTCGTCGTGTTTCGGGTAAAAGTCCCACGGCATGTCGGCGGTGTTGGTCGAGAGAAACTGCACGCGCACCTGGCGCGAGGTGTCGACCACTTGCTCGCCCTCGTACTGGCCGCCGGTCTTGCCGTTGATGCCGAAGGCTTTGCACATCACGTCATAGATCGGCACCAGAGCAAAACCGAAGACGAACATCGCGACTACCACCAGCAGCAGGCGAGTGACGAGTTTCTTCAGCGAGATCGAGTCAGCCATGGTGTTTGACCTCTGCCGAGAAACCTGTGGGAGCTGGCTTGCCAGCGATGGCCCCCCCGCGGTGTGTCAGGCAGGCAGCCATCGGTGGCAAGCCAGCTCCCACAGAGATTTTCACAAGGCTGAAGGTGTTCATTTCACTTCCGGCGGCGTGGTAAAGGTGTGATACGGCGCCGGCGACGGCACGCTCCACTCCAGCCCTTCGGCGCCGTCCCACGGTTTCGCTGGTGCCGGCGCGCCGCCACGAATGGTCTTGATCACAATGAACAGAAAGAAGATCTGCGTGGCGCCGAACATGAACGCACCGATCGACGAGACCATGTTGAAGTCGGCGAACTGCAGGTTGTAGTCCGGAATCCGTCGCGGCATCCCCGCAAGACCGACGAAGTGCATCGGGAAGAAGGTCAGGTTCATGCCGACGAACGACAGCCAGAAATGCAGCTTGCCGAGGGTTTCGTCATACATGTGCCCGGTCCACTTCGGCAGCCAGTAATAGGCCGAGGCGAAGATGCCGAAGATCGCCCCCGGTACCAGCACATAGTGGAAGTGCGCGACGACAAAGTAGGTGTCCTGATACTGGAAGTCCGCCGGGGCGATGGCCAGCATCAGACCGGAGAAACCGCCAATGGAGAACAGGATGACGAACGCCACGGCAAACAGCATCGGCGTCTCGAAGGTCATCGAGCCCTGCCACATGGTGCTCGCCCAGTTGAACACTTTCACCCCGGTCGGCACGGCGATCAGCATGGTCGCGTACATGAAGAACAACTCGCCCACCAGCGGAATGCCAACCACGA
>Ga0308167_1001973_pt1 | contig 20846 bp, 19 predicted proteins | sample PhyCR1_2_FD_202138 | JGI IMG/M metagenome (GOLD analysis project Ga0308167, IMG submission 202138) | Phyllosphere microbial communities from UC Gill Tract Community Farm, Albany, California, United States - DLSLRC.R1 | ecosystem: Host-associated > Plants > Phyllosphere > Unclassified | place... | reverse complement strand
ACTGCTTGCGCCAGGTGTAGAAAGTAGCGTCAGAAATAGCATGCTTACGGCAGAGTTCCCGGGCTGAAACCCCGGCTTCGGCCTCGCGGAGAATACTGATGATCTGTTCGTCGGAAAATCGCTTCTTTATGGAGATGTCCTCATGTGACACATGAAGACATTACTGATATCGGGGTGTATTAATCAACGGGGAGCAGGTCAACTCTGCTGGTGCAGGCAGTATCGCAACTATAGCAACCATGAAGGGCTTCAGCATGGAACGATGGCTTGCCGGCAGGCTCATAAAAAACTGGGGCTGGTGAGTTGTCAGTAGCCCACCCATCGGCATTCCTGAACATATCGCTATTCCACCCAATAAGCCCCTTTTTCGCCACGGCTCATGGTCAGGAAGCTCAAAAAGGGCAGATTCATTTTCCTGATCATGAACCTACATATTTCATTGATTTGTGATACGGCAAAATAAGCCATGAATTTTTTTATAGGGCGGTATGGTTTTTAGTATTTTACTTAACGCTATATTTTTTCCGGGATCTACAGTCAAAATATCTCTTATTGGCTCTTTGTTTTTACTCATATTTTTCCCATCAACAATATCTCTATTAAGAAGTTTTGAATGGTATATGAACTTACCATATTTTATATCAAATACATTTATGTGTTGAAGTTCATGATCTCTTAAATCTTCACCTTTTTTCACCATGTCTACGATTGGATAAAAGTCAGAACGCTGGGTTTGAAATCTGAAAGCATCCCATGTTGTAAACGTTAGCACATCTTTTTCTTTTGTATAAAAACTTATTTCTGTTGGGGAGTCGTAAATTTTTCGAAATTTTGATCTTAGTCGCCCATGTCCAATTATTATTAACTCTTTATCACTCTCGCTAATTTTTTCACTGAAGTTTTTTATTTTGAATCCATCATGCGTTGTGATCTTGTATGGTATTTCAGTCAAAAATGGTGGAGTTGATTTTAATAAATGACTATCTTCTCCTGAAAGATGCTGTTGCTCGAATGTGATAGCATTGTCTTTTTTTTCTGGATCCAAAATATTTTCCCTTTGGCCTTCGATTTTAGGTTCACTCTGAAAGTAGCGATATAATGCATAGGCAGAAATGAGCCCTCCTGCGGTCATTGCCATATATTTAAGATTTGAATCTATGCTGTCGGTTCCTGATATATCCTGGAAAGTTTCAGGATTATTTCTGACCATTCTGAACAGATTTAATCCATCCACCGTTCCCGCCGGGTCTGCGCTCAGCCAGCGGCCCGCCCACGGCTGGTAGTACCGGTACCCATAATAGTACAGCCCCGTCGCGTCACGCTCCTTGCCCGAGTAGCGGATAGTCTTATAATTCACTTCGGTCTGACTGCGTGCTGTCAAGATGGCCGTGCCGCCGTACGGGTAGTACTCTTCCGTACTGATGGCCTTCCCGTCGCCGTCCAGCTCCAGCCCGCTGCTGCCCGTCAGGTTGTCGTGGCTGTAGCGTAGCTGGTCGCCAGTTATTTCCGCCGGCCGGCCTGATGTCCACTGCAGCGCCCGCACCGGCGCCCGGCCCGCCTCGCCGACGGTAATCACCCCCAGGCTTTCCGTTTCCCGCCCCCCGAAGACCGTGGTGCGCAGCTCCAGCCCCGGCAGGTACAGCGTCCGCCGCGTCTGCACGCTGTTATTCGTTTTCTGCACGCTCACTTTCAGGATGCGCTGACGGCCGCCGTCATAGCGGTAGCTCTCCTGGTCATCCGGGTTGCCGTCGCGCACCACTGGCGTCACCCTCAGCAGCTCGTTGCGCACCGTCCAGACCAGGTTCTGCCCCGACTGAAGCTGTTTTTGTTGCCCCGCCGCCGTGAACAGCGCGTCCACATCTGCGGCATTTTCGGTCAGGGTGCTCAGCACGCCCCGGTTGCTGCGATCGCTGACCGTGATGTTTAGGGTGTAACGGTTGTTTGTCGCCGGGGCGCTGTGCCTGATTTGCGTCAAGTTGCCGGCTTCGTCACAGGTGTAGGTGCGGGTGTAGTTTGTGTATGCGGTATCATCAGTGCTGGCTAAGGAGAGATGACTGCCCTGCTGTCCGGCGTTGGCCATCTCGCGCCCGGTGGCACTGACCAGCTGGTAAACGCTGTCATAAGTATAGATGTTTTCCGGTACCACTTTCTGATTGCGCCAGAAACGGGTTTCTTCCGCGTCGTTGCGCACTCTCAGAACGTTGCCAGCCGGGTCATACGCATAGCGCAGGTCCTGCAGCACCCTTGCCCCGACGGCGTGGCCAGCGGGCCGCTGCGTTTTACTCCCGGTCAGCCGCTGTGTTTCCACCTCATACGTATACGTGGTCACCACGCCGTTGCCGTGCTCCTCGCGCAGTTTCTGACCGGCGCCGGAGTATGACAGCGACTTCACGATAACCTGCTCCGTGCTGCCCTTCAGGGTTAACCAGCTTCCCGACAGCTGGCCCGCCACCGCTGCCGGTTGCCTTTCGCATCTGTGGTGGTCAGCACCGCCCCGGTGGCGTCCACGGTGGTCAGAGTGGTGAATGTCACGCCGTCCAGCAGGGCGTTCCAGACAGAGGCGTCATCTCCCTGCCAGTCAGTCATAACCTCAGGATTATCCGCGCCCTTCAGCAGACGGCGGGTCACGGTGAGCAGTACGCCGGTGAGAGCCATGCTGTCGGTCTGCACCAGACCGGCCGTGTCGTAACGGCTGATGCACCGGCCGGCAAGGTTCAGGGCCTGCTCTGGCACAGAGGCGCCCGCGTAGACGAAGCGCTCCACGGTGCGGGCGGCGTTGTCGCTGACCTGTTCGGTCACGCTAACCGGACGCCCCGGTAGTCCTGCATCTTCATACTGCCAGGTACGTGTCACCGCCTGACTTCTGTCCCCGGTGCCGTCATCGTCGGTGGTAATATTGCTGACTGATAAAAAAGTTCGGCCTGCGGCGTCGTTCAGCGCCACAGTGATACCGTTATCCACACCTTGTGAGCGCAGGACGCTGCCGGCCAGGTCCGTCAGGCAGCTGAAGTTTGCCCGCTGTGTTTTATGCAGGCGCGGGTCGGCGCTGCGGGTAAGGAAGCCGCAGGCATCGTACTGAAGGCGCGGGTGATCCGTTCGTTTGTCACCTTTGGGGTATCAGGGTGACGGTGGTAGGTAATGTCGCGCACGGTAAGGCCGCGGTTATCGAGGACCATGACCGTAGGGGTCTTGCTGAACAACGAGATGTTCATAGTGTTCTCCTGTTTTTGTTATGCAGCCGGTCAGGCTGCAAAGGAAATAGGTAATTTCTTCAATGAGTTGAAGTTAGTTTATAGTTCCCTTTTTTTGGTTTTTCTCATGGCCAGCGTGGCTATTTATTGCCCCCATTGTCAGTCTTCTCAGGTTTATCGTCATGGATAGAACCCTGCTGGCCAGGACAGGTTTCTCTGTCGTGACTGTCGCCAGTTCTGTCGCATTAAGAGATTTTACATTTTTGCAGCCACATAATGTGGTGGTTTCATCATTACTCTGGGTAAACATATTGTGATGAGGTTAGCGGATGCAACTCTTTTGCCGTTCCGGTTAAAATACTCTCAGCATGACCGTAAGCGGGAATCCGCCAGAATTTTGTGGACAGAATAAATAAGAAAAAGAGCACTCAGTGACGCTGACAGAAAAATCAGGCCATCTGGCGAGGTACGCCCTGGTGGCGCTTGCGCTGGCCAGACTGAACGGTGATGTACGATCATCTGCACAGGAATATCTCACCCGCTAGCGGGCGACCACGCTGAAGCAGCGGCGCTTCACACAGGAGATAGGTCCGGGCATCGACTGGCGGCTGAAACAGGGCCGCCAGCTGGGTGACGCAGGGTGTTGCTGCTGCGCCGGAGCTCGCGGTTCTCGCGCTTCAGCTCCTACAAACACTGGCGTTCAGCACGGGTGAGTCCGCCGTCGTCGCCACAGGCATTGCGCTCATGCTAACGAAGCCAGATGCGCAGGGTTTCCGAAGTACAGCTAATCTTCGGGGCAATGGAACTGATGGCAGCCTACTGTGAGTCGTAGTCATTCTGGCTTTCGATAATCATATGAACTGCCCGCTGGCGGATCTCAGGTGAAAAGCGATTATTTTTGGTCATCCTGTTTACCTCCCTCAAAGAGTTGAGTCTCCATGATTACCGGGCCGCCTCACACTTTCTTAAATCAGGCAGCAGGGTTGCCATAATGATTTACTATAGTTATAATCACGCTAATTTTTTAATAGCTTATGCAGGAGAATAACCCGTGGTTGTTTAATGGACAGACAGGTTGATAAATGCACGCTGACTCCTTTTTAATTGCTGGTTTTCACCTGTTTTAAAATTTTGTCGTTACAATTTGTTTAAAGTACAACTGATGTCATGGCAGATCCATTAACCTGTCAATCCAGTACAAGCGAACCGCATCTTTTTGATGGATGCTTTATTTTGCTGGTCTGCTTCCCAAGGAGATTTTTATGGACCCCGATAGTCGATCCTGCATAGCAAATTTTTTTCATTCATTTTTATACATCTTGGCCGCCATGGGCCGGAAGACGTCTGTGCGCTTTTAGTGTACCTGTCCCTTCCTGCCCACCAATGCAGGAAAAAAACAGGCAGGTTATCTGTCTTTCTTTTCTTTCATGATTCCCGCATGAATTCCTGCGGAAAGTTGGCTGCCTGAAAACAAGTGCCAACACACTGGTAATCATAACCGGTGGTAAGAAAGGAAATCATCATGATCAACCAAAAACTCCTCGCTGAAATGCAAGATATTGCCCATTCTTTGAATAAAGCGGCTTTTGCACGCCTGACGAAAAAGACACATTTTTCTGACATCGCTGACGTCATGGATAAAATGCATCCTGATACAGTACTGACAATGCTTACCCTACTGGCTCCCTTACCTCGCGCGCGGTTATTTACTCACTTTACGGATCAGCGTCAGGATACTCTGCTTAATATTATGCCCCGCGAAGCAATCGCTGAGCTGTTTGATCAATTGCCCTCTGATGAACGAGCCGATCTCTATAACCGCTTAAAAGAAGATGTCCGCCAGCGACTATTACCCGCAATGGCGCAGGTCGAGCGTGAAGATATTCTGCGGATGGCATCCTATCCTGAAGGCACCACCGGCGCGGAAACCACATCTGATTATGTTTCTGTATCTCCTGAGATGACGGTTGCACAGGCACTTAACCACATTAGGGCCACCGCGCCCAATAAAGAAACCATCTATGTAGTTTATGTGCTGGACGAAGCATTTCGGCTACGAGGCACCGTATCGCTACGCGAACTTGTCCTGGCTGAGGAAAATATCAATATTGAAAGCATTATGCGGCCAGACCCTATATCCGCTAGTGCACACTGGCCACGAGAGCAGGCTTCTGGCCTTATCCATCGTTATGATCTGCTGGCTCTGCCGGTTATTAATAATAACGATAAAATGATCGGTATTGTTACCGTCGATGACGCAATGGACATTGAAAAGGAACACGATGCTTCCCAGCTTGCCCGATTTGGGGGAACCGCATTAAGTAACAACACGGATTTGGATATGCTGACATCATCATTCGGCCGCATGTTTAAAGTCCGTCTATTTTGGTTGATTGTGCTGACCCTGTTCGGGATCATGACCAGCACTTTTGTCGCCGCTCAGGAAGAATTGCTGACCGAAGTGATCGTACTGGCAGCTTTTATTGCGCCAATTGTTGATATGGGAGGAAACACTGGCAGCCAGTCCGCCACGCTGGTTATCCGTGCTATGGCGCTGGGCGAACTCAAACTTAACTGGCGTGATGTATGGTTTGTCATTCGTCGCGAGTTGCCAATCGCAGCAGCACTCGGATTAGTTATTGCCATAGTGGAAGCCATTCTTGCCTATTTTGCCAAAGGCGTGGGCCTGAATGTATTAATCGTTGTCGGGCTTAGCATGCTGGTTTGTACCGCTCTCGGCGGTATCATTGGCGCCTTATTGCCGTTTGTTGCCCGCCGCATTGGTACCGATCCGGCTACGCTCTCTTCACCACTGATTACATCAATCATGGATCTGATTGGTGTTTTCATTTATTTCGGCTTTGCCTATATCTTCCTTGGCGACTTATTAATGCAGCCGGGTTGAAGTCTGTGCCTGCCTTTTGGCCTACCTGTATTGGGCCGCTAGAAATTGGATAAAGAGCGACAAAGATGACGGCATAGCGGTGCCAGATAGAGTTATGTCGTCATCCATTTTAGGAACGGATATTCTCATGCCGGTAACGGCAATATCTTGCTGAAACCAGCTGTAATAAATATCCTTGATAACATAGTACTTTCAATAACTTGATAGTGGCGTGCGACGAATTACCTGTAAGCGGCAGAAGCAATAAACTGTTCAAATCTTTCACACCAAATTTGAACGGTTGTATACTCATTTATATCTACGCCATTTGGCAACACTTTTACGAAATTGCCAAAATTTTTAAGATCGCCAATATAAAGTGATTCATCTTTTATTTTCATAAATGATGTGCGGTCGTCAGCATATGTTTTTGTTAAATATATTTTATAATCAGGACCAGGCGCGATGCTGCCTTCAAAGGCAATCTCATTATCGCTGACATATAACCTGCCTTCAGCCCAATGGACAGCGTTGCTGCCTTTTTGATTTTTATGGAATATACCGCTAAATCGAGCACGGTTCTGAACTGATTTTATCTCATCAGCTGTTGAATTTTTTTCTGCAGTCAATATAGGTAACACATAAATACCTGCACCAAATCCTACTCCTAACAGGCACAGGTGAGAGATAAGAAGCGCAACTTTCATTTTATTATTCATAAGTTACCTCGTGAGAACAGTTAACCACGCCCACGAGACGTGGCTTTAAGCTGGCATTAAATTTATGGCTCTTCATTTTTATTCAGCAGCGGTGTTATTTGCTGCAATCAAGAATTCATCCTAACGTTGTTATAGAGTACCGCCGTTGCATAACCCTGATTTTTAGTATTCAGATGTATTATTCTGAAATAATCCGCGCCTGCGGCTTCTGCTTTCATAGCAATTTTTTGAGTTAATTCATCTAAAGTGCCCACTGAAGCGCTTACGCTACCTAAACGCATGAGCTCGTACTGATGTGATTTAGCGATCGCCGTAGTACTGCTGGCATTTTGTGCAAACGCAGATACTGAACTGATTGCCAGAATAGTCGCGATTATAATTTTTTTCATGATACATTCCTTACTGTTTTTTAGTGATCGATAAAGAAACATAACCTGGTTGCAATCAAAGTGCAATAATTATTTTTATTTATCACTCAAAAACATAAGTAAATAGAGGTTGTTATAAGTCCTGTTATCCTGGTTAATTAAATGAAATAATTAAAAAAACAGGAAAACCTAAGTTAATGACCGAAAAGATGATGGCAAAAGCATTTTTCCAGATTTTTGCGCGTAAGTGATATGCTTCAACTTCTATTTCCGATTTAACTCAAGCAACAGGAATGAAGCCCGCTTCGCTCTACCTGGCATGTGGAAAAAAACAAAGGATGTAGCAGCGGCATTGAATTATTCTTAGCAAACGTGGCCTTGTGAACTGCAGCAGATACTCGACGATAGGTTATTGATTTTTTGAGCAACGCATGCATGCGTTTCTGCACACTGCATTTTCAATTTTTAGCTGCTATAACAAGCCATTGGATTGCATGTTGACCTTTCTGCGCTGACATTTCAAACCACTAAGAATAAATTTATCTGCCAGCGCTATGAAGAAGGACGGGCTTTCTTTTTTTGGCTGGAGAAAGAAGATCGAGATGCAAAAGCGGCTGGACAATTACCCACAGAAATAACACCATCAGCATTTTCCCAGCTAAGTATTACTCTGAAGCGTGTTCTGGCGATAAACGTATTCGACAATGCCTGAGCTTGTAATTGCGCGCTCGATAATTGAAATTATTATATCTCTACTGTTTCAAAATAGAAAAATTTAATCTGACAATAGCCATCGGGATTGACGATTGTGCAAATCAGCATTTATTCATAACGATTAAAATGCTACTGCTTACAAACGTAAATAAAATAAAGTCCCAGCGCTAAAAGCAGATTCCAGGATAACTTATCCGGGATGTTCCATCTGAAAATTATCAATTAAACAGGAAAATAAACAAGGTAAGAAAAATATTTTAATTATAATATGTTTTTATTTAATATTTTTTTCGTTTAATATCACAAAAACTCTTTTTCGCCATTGTACAAATTAATTTGGTCAAGGGCTTTAAGAAAATCACTGTTCTCAGTGAAGGACTCACCTTTCGCTAAGGTAATACTGATAGTGGTTAAAATACGGGTGTTTAAAACGCTTATTCTTGCTCTTATTTGTTCCAGTGGATCGGTTTGCCAATCCTTTTCCGGCACAGATAGCCAGTCAGCGATATTGGATCGCCCTGGCGGCGTTCATTTGCGCCCTGTTCACGGGCAGTGGGCAACAGACGCAACTGTAGCCGGGGGGCTGTACTACTATGGCTACCGTGGGCGGGCCGCTGGCTGAGCGCGGACCCGGCTGGGCGGTGGACGGGCTGAACCTGTTCAGGATGTCCCGCAGTAATCCTGCCACCTTCAGTGATTATGATGGCCTTTTTCCAGAGAGTTTTGCCAGACGCGGGCTAAAAATAAATCGGGAAAAAAGAGCAAATGTCAGTTTTATACGAATGCAAAAAATGGAGTGCTGTTCAGAGATAAATTCTTACCCGGAGTTTCATCAATGTCAGGTGTAACAGGAACAACCATCACTTTCTTCGCTGACTTCTTTTTAGGATTTACTAGTCTGTACAACTCGGAACGCGATATCAAGACGTTAGCAATTAAAATGTCAATGCGCTATTGGTTATTGAATTTGATGAGCAGCAAAAAATTTCATTGGCCAGATTTTTTTTATCTGCTCCACGCTACTAACGAAAAGGCTGTAAACAATAATGAAAATGAAAAATGACATAAATAATTTTCCAGACACTACCTCTCAAACTTGAACAAAAAATATTATTTTAATAAAACAACTCTGTTCCCACAGACATTAAGCAATCAGGAAATGACGACTATATATTCTTCTCTCTGGAAATTGGTCCTGATTTTAAAAAAAGAAAAGAAATTTTGGAAAAATTTTTATAAAGTCCCTATAACAAATGGTGATTTTTAATTTTCGTCTCTTTCATTAGTTGATCAGCTACTGATGGATTTCACCATTCCCGACAAATTAGGATTATCAGAATCAGGTGTAGCAGAACTTTCAAACTATACCATAGAAAGAAGCGCGGTTTTTTAATGATATGAAGTCGTCTATTACCTCTCTGGCGAGACAAATAGCGCTGGCAACAAGGGGACTTTCTATTAAATCAGATAAAGATATCATACTTAATGAGCGCAAACCCAGTAAATTGGATTTTATAACTAATAAACTCTTCAGGCCGGAAGTAAGGGTGCCAAGAATAGCGGGTATAAAAAAACGGGGAATATTATAAATAAAAATTTGGAAACAGATATTCGCTAAAAATCAAGATATAATAGGTGATGTCGGTTGAATGACATCACCTGAAACATATTTAACCCTTAGTTTATTAGTCATATATAAGGATAAAATATCTTTATCAAAACAATATAGCATGCTATTTAAAAACTCTCAGGAAGTAAACTAGCGCCGAAACCTTGCCCTGCTATCACGGGTCGCTATACATAATTGCTATGGGTCCAGCTCTGATAATAAATTTAATTTCGTCGTAATCAGGCATAACAAATTCCAGTCTGGCTATATATTCGTAAGCACCGTTCGAATAGCACTGGTAATCCTGGAAACTAAACTCTCTGAGAGAGGCAACAGGATGAACAAAAATATGCGTTTTTCCTCTGAGGTTCATCAGCGGGCCGTCCGTATGATTCGGAAAAGTCAAAATGAATACGATTCATAATGATCATGATTGGAAGAAGAGAGCGCAGTCAGGTTTATAATTTTGCAAGCAGCAGATTACGATAAAGTGGTAAAGAATTTTCTTCATTACCAACAAGCGCTATTTTTTATCTATGCCGTGCTAATTTAACGCAGAAAGCAGTATTACAACCTGAGCATAATTATCGGCAACTATTTACCCTGAATGACGCCCTGTTCAGGATCGCACGCATCGCTTATAGTACGCCTTATCAAAATCGTTGATGCATTAGTCGATAAACCTACGAAACATTTGATATCATTACCTTGCTTTATCTTCAGCCTGCATCTTTTCAATCACCGCTCTGACAGCGGCATCGAGCTTTGCCTGATAAACGGTAGGCATACGAGAAAATTCATAGGTTATCAAACGTTTTTCAGCATCGCTTTTCTTGCGGGCAAACTGCTTTTTATCCGTAAACTCACCCAGTTTTTCTGTAACGACCTTCTTTTCCGCTTTTGGGGGCTTCAGACTGTTACTTTCTGCGCGGAAATAACCGATGATCTTTGTTTTGTTTAATGGATCGTCAGCGTCAAGTCCCTGACTGTTGCTAATGCGCTTACGTACCCCTGCTATCATTTTGCCAACATCAGCTTGCTTAGCTTTAGCCCGATTCGCAATATCAAGCAGCAGCTGATAATCGGTAATAGCCAGTTCATTTACCGAAGGAAATACAGCGATCATCTCGTCAGGCACGGCGGCAGCCTGGAAAGCACGGTTCACTCTGGCGGTGGAAAGCCCTTCCGCTTTGGCAATGTCAGATTGGCTCATGTCATCTGCATACATTAACTTAAGGCGTTTGCCCAGTTCACGCAGCGTGTGCTCTTTGGCGGTCTGGATATCGATCGCCAGCTGACGTGCATCCGCCAAATCCAGCTTATCTTTGGTCACCAGGACTTCAAAGGGCGTGCCATTATAAAGGCATGCTGCACGGCGGCGGGAGCCATCCAGTACATCAATACGACCATTGACCTCACGACCGATGGCAGGAAAAAACTGCTGCAGCTTAATGGTACGGGCGATATCACTAACAGATTCTGGCGTCAGCAGGGCCTGATCACGTCCGTTGATTGATGCATCGACGTAGGTCTGCGCCTCGATGTCAGCATGCAAAACTTTAGTCAGCACAAAGCGTGCTTCAGCGCCCGATTTAAGCACGAATATCCGGGTGCCTTCTGTCTCGCTCAGCATCCTGGAGAAGTTTGAATTGCCCAGCGTCCGGCCCATTTTTTTTATTATTTTGGTCATTTAATCCCCCTCACAAACTCAATCCTCTTGAAAACCGCCTGTGTAAAGCGTTCCGCTTCACGTTTTGCATTCTTCAGAGCCTCGGCGCTGCCTGGATAGGACTGCGGATCGGCACTAACAATGGTGTCAAAGGTCTCCCCACAGCGCTCAAATCCGTCCAGACGCGGTAGTACAGCATCGAGGATATAAGAAGTGAACACATCACGCGCAAGACCATGGGTCATCTCGTGGTCGCGTTTGGTGGTCATTTTCGACATAAAGCCAATATTTCCTTTGATACGCGGATTAATGCCCTCTTCCTCCAGCTGCTCAAGCATTTCTGGCAGGCGCGTCAGGTATTTTAGCGTGGAATGGAAATCGACTTGAGCCGGCGGCGTGGGTGTCAGCAGCAGATCGCTGGCCGCAATAGCATTCAGCATAAACGCGTCCAGATGCGGGCCAGTATCAATAAAGATAAAATCATAATTTTTACCGATACGATCGATAATATTACGGCGCAGGACTCCTGAGGGCAGCACGCCTGGCAAATGCTCGCGTACCAGCTCGTTCCACTGACTGGCCACAAAACCGTCATCAATAGAAGCGGGGATAATGTCGACGCCCGGAATGATGGTAGGTTGAATAATGTCGTCATGAAGCTGAACAGCATCCAGGTCATTAAGCATCGCCTGTGCCGAAGTTGCCACAATCGAACCGATGCTATTGGTATGGTTTAGAAACATTGTGCTGGATGCCTGAGGATCAAGATCAATGACCAGATTACGCAGGTCATACTGCAACAGGCCAGGATGGACGCGTAACCCATGGGCAAGCGTTACCGTACTGACTGTCTTAGATACGCCACCCTTAAGGTTAACCACAAAAATAACGAATGGGCCTTCTTCTTGATGCAAGTCACGATATTTTGGCACCTTACGGTGGGCATAGATATCCACTACGTCCTGAACGGTAAGCGCGTAGTGCTTTGTATTCCCCGCGTCTTTCTTACCAAATTGATGACCTTTTGCTTCCATCTCTTCAATCGCCTGCTCTACAGCGCGGCGGCTTAGTTTAGGCATATTTGCCACGGAATTACGGGTAAAAGTCTGATAGTAGCGATTAAGCCCAAATTCCTGGCGCTTGTCGATAATGTCATCACTCATACTACGTAGCATGGCATTTGCTCTTCGAGCCGTTTCATCTACGCCACCATAATTACTTTTCACCCTATTACTCCCTGGCAATTTTTGCCTTTAGTGTACATATTAGCTTGCCGTGTGCAATATTTTTCGTTTTTTGCAGATAAGTTGTACATTGCCAGTGAGGGGGTAACCTTTTGCGGAAGCGACTGCTGATGTCAGGCATGCATTTGAACGGCCTGCTTTTACGCATGTATACCTTAAGCGAGTTAATACGGTACAGCCGGGAAATCTTACTTTTTGTAGGGATCGTTTAAACATGCACAGCAACGAAAAAAGTTATCAGTCATATGTCGGTAAAGCAATAGAGGGCTGTGGCGGTGACGATCAGATACACTCAAAAATTTAATGCTTTGCATCCTCCGAATCTTTAAATCGAAAGAATTAAATTATTCATTTATATATTCTTTTTCATAAAAAATATTTTAGCATTTGATGATTGTTCTCCTCATGCTTCGAAATTATATGCCAGAAAGGTTTCCAGTCATATGCTAATCAGGCTGTCCTACAATGTTTAACAATAACCATTTAAGCGCTTAACATTCCAGTGAATGATGGATATTTGAACAAAAGTTTCCAGTTGTATGTTGAAAATGCCATTTTTTCTTCACCGGTTCTGAGCTCAGGCTGAATACAGAAGTGCATGACATAGCGTCAGGCTTTAACAATCAACCCCAAGCGGCGCTCTTAATGCCATAAGAATGGTGCTGCAATTACCTTTCAACTTTTACAGTCATAGTGACCTGTTCCTCTTTGATTAGTACACCGCGATGTTAGTGAAGAAACGTTTTCCGCCGCATTTGGCAGTTACTTCGTCGTGAAGGGCTTTATGTTAATCACAAGCGCGTGTGCCACCTTTATCATCTGAGCGGACTGGGAGTAAAACGCAGAAGACTTCGTAAAGAGCTGGCATCAGAACGTCTGCCGCTGCTCCGCCGGCGCCCAATTTAACCGGGTTGATGGATGTCGTCATGGACGTACTGGCCACCGGTCGCAGGATCAAGTTGCCTTACCTGCGTCGATAGCTTCACAAAAGAATGCCTGACAGCCACCGTTGCCTTTAGGGTTCAGGCATGCAGGTCACGCGTCTTCTGGATAGCATGGCGTGGAGCTGCGGCTTATTCAGCCCGGTAAATCGACACAGACGGATTTATTGAGAGTTTTAACGGGCGATTTCGCGATGAATGTCTTAATGTCTTAATGTCTTAATGAACACTGGTTTAGCGATGTCAGTCATGCCAGGAAAATCTCATCAATAGTGAATTTATAAAATTAAGGTTATCACTTAGATGATGAGCGGTTATCGGTTGTATGCAAGATATACCCTAAAAAGGATCCGCGGAGGATAATAGCGGTCAGATCGGCTAAAAGCGTTACCCGCCATAAGATGATAGAGATTTTTAAAGGCATTTATGGACATTTTAACGAAGTTTTGCGGGAAATGTATTGATTAAAAAACGGATCCGGCAGCGTGTGCGGATGTTATGCAGAGAGCAAAATGACTTTGAGGAAAATAAAAGGTTATCGGACGTATGCCAAATAGTTATCAGTCATATCTTATTCCCGCAGGAAATGAACAAGGAGACAGTCCTGCCCTGCCATAAACTAACGTTGATTAATGAAAAAAAATCAAAGGCTTAACTATTTTAGCAAAGCACTATGTCAGCAATGCAAGTCTCTGTATGACTTGAATGCTATTCGCGCAGAAAAGTTATCAGCTGTATGCATTTTTTTAAGCGTTGATATAACGGTTATCCTTTTATCATATTCCCGTATGGGCTATAAATTTAACGCCTAACGGCAAGAAAGCGTCGAAAGAGAAATAATGGCTAATATTTTTAACCTTAATTAACTGAATTATTTCAGGTTTTACTAAAAAGTTGTCAGTCGTATGCCAGACCCTCGTCAGGGCGCGGTTCATTTGCTGTCAAGAGTAATAAGGATCTTAGCAATTTCTTCCTCGGTGAAACCTGAATCTTTGAGCTTGCTAATTTTTTTAATCATTGCCTCATCAATAATTTGCGGTTCAGCGACGTAAGTATCATTCATTTTCAATGCCTTATCAGGTACCAGATTGGGATTCCTTTTAGTAATATTGAAGTAAACCGACCTACCGCGCTTAAACTCACTATATTCGAGGTAATTAATTTCTTTGAGTTCCGCCAGGGCTTTACGAACGATATGATTCTGGTAAGCAACGCGGGATTTTAATCGCAAGCGCTCCCGAAGACGTTTCATTGAAACCGGAGCGGGATTTTTTGGCAGGCTCTCAATAAACGTGTAAAGCGCCTGAGCTGACTCTTTACGCGGGAGGTGATCAATCGCCTTGAGACGCAGGTAAACTTTGTAGTCCATTTGATAGAGGTCAGTAAGCCGAGGATCCCCTTCTATTTCAACTTCGTTTTTTATAAGATTATAATTTGCGCTGTTAACCAGTCCAGTGGTCAACGATCCCGCCTCATTGCGAAACTGTATGGCGGCACCACGCAAACGCATAAGTGATTCGTCAATCCGTCTCTTCATGTCCTTGTTAGAACGTCTGGAATCAAAACCGCAGTTTTGCAAGAACCGGGTGAACGGCAATTTCAGCTTACCCGTAAAACTGCCATTATCATAAATTGAACGTATAATCCCCAGCCATACCCGAAAATCGGTAGCCATATCAAGGCGTTCAGAACGAATAGAGATGTCCTTATAGCCTTCTCGCTTAACCACTTCTAGGTGATAAAGATCCTCAAACGCATCGACCGTTGACTTAACGGTTTTTACTGAGGATTTTGATTTTGCATGATCGGTGTTAGGAACAAATAAACCAAGACGCATTAATGCTACAGGTTGAACCGTTGCGTTAGCTGTGGGATTCAGGTGGACAAGTTCACCTGTTTTTTTATTCATTTCATCAGTCATGCTGTCTAGGTCTTTGATTTTATTAACCATAAATAATATCCGTTTATCAACAGGTGAAACCCATACTGCATATGACCGATAACTTTATCAGCATACTAATAGAAATCAAAGTGCGCCTGACCGATAACCTGCTGCATGCCACTGAAAACTTTCTGCATACGACTGGAAATTATTTACATATTACTGATAACCCAAACTGTCGTTAAAGCCATATGTAGCAAGGTCTGTAGAGGAATGGGGATCGTTTAGGCAGTTATGGATCGTTATCGGATCGTTTTAAGATCGTATTATTGGATCTATCCTGTGAGTAATGTGGATAACATAGCCGACAATAAAAAACTGATGCACATAATTCTACTCTGCACAGGATATCCGGCCCCACACCGTTAATTTTCTGCTGACCAGCAGGCACAATTTTGAACACTCGACCATTGATGCCTGCATGTAACGTCCCTTTGATAACCTGGCTCCGGGTAAGTTTATGTGTAAAATTATTTCCTTATCGTTTTTTTAAAGCTAAAAAGCATTTTTCAGTCGCATCAATTCATATCGGGCATCTGTAGTCATTGTTTTTTTCACCATTCCCAACAACCTTTCCAACACCAACTCCGTTGCGAGCGTATCCACCTGGTGGGTTCCGGCAAAACGAAGCCGGTCGCCACAAAGCATACATTTGTACGGATCCATATCCAAACTACCGGGACTTCAGGTAAAAACTGTTGCAACCTTCTCTCAATCGCATTAACAGCTCGACCGATATCTAGGTGACTTGGGAGCCAGTAACGTTATGCTGTTCTGTGTACGCTATCAAATTTACCTGTGTCGGTGAGTTGGTACCGAAAGCGGTAAAACCGATGACGTCTGCCTTGTTACACTCACATAACCGCAGGATCAGCGGTTGAAGGAGAGCGGGCCAGAAAATGTATTGCACTATTGACCTAATATACGACGCAGTTGAAAACCTGATTCTAATGAAAAAGTGCCTGTGCCGGACTTAAAAAAATTGGCTAGCTGCTATGAGAAAGTGAGGCATCGGGAACAGCAAAGAAAGAGGCTGAACGGCATCAAGCATCGGGCACAACGTTGGAAAACTACCCGGTGATCCGCGTTACCTGGAGCAGGTACACGTAAGGGGAAACCAAGAGTATTAAATATAATATTGATTTACTTGCGTAAAAGTATAAGGTGTGTTGCTGACATCTCTTGTCATATCGTGGCAGATGACCCAGATGCCATCCTGGTACCGACGGCATCTGGTGTCCCCCCTGCTCTGGGGTATATTGCATAATCTTGCTCAGTACGCCAATATGAACATCTTACTACCATTCCAGAATGCGATTAAACAACAAACTGACAATATGTTGTTTTTGGGACAAAACGGCATGCACATAAATCACACTGTCTTTTTCATTCTGTCGCCTGCTGTACAGGACGCGATAACCGTCGGCTGTGTTGCATTTCCGGTATTTGGCGCATCCTAATTCCAGAAACTCCTGGCAAACGGGGCTTCCTTCGTAAAAGAAATCCGTTTTCTCTTCAAATTCCCCCAGCACTTTCGCGCTCATCGGTTTAGGATCAATCTAACGGGAACGCAAGAAATGCGCGATGGTTAGCATCGTCATTTTTGCGGTTGATGAATAAATAAAAGTGACGTCACCTCTAGTCATTAAAGTGCGTCCAGAAGTTGATAGCGTGTAAAGGTGCGGCCCGACTCAATACCTTTCTCGGATAACGTCATCAGTTTGAGTAGCGTAATGCTCTCATCTCGACGAAAACAATCGGCATAAGCTTCTATAGCATAAGCAGGGTAGCCATGTTGCGTGATAATTAGTGGCTCACTCAAATCGAGTTTAGCTGCATTTTGTTTTGAATAACTAATTGTTTGATTTTTTATGATATGTCCTTACTCTGTATCATCCGAATAAGTCTAAATATAGACTGAATATAGTCATATCATTAGCTATCAATGTTCAGGAGCTGTTACAAGCAAACTGATCCTTGGATCACATATTCAGCCAGATGAGAGGATTATCACGCCGAGCGGTGCTTGTACGGTGTTTCGTAAGAGGTTCCGACAGGAGATTGCGTAATGAGATCATTTGATGTTGAACCTGTTTTTTATCCGATAATCGCCTCATCGGTCTTACAGTCAAAGCAGTAATGCTCTGCTCGAAATAGGCAATGTCTGACGATGTGAAGAAGGTCGGCGTGACCATTCTCACTGTCAGTGAGGGTAATCGGATCGTCAGTTGAGTGTCATCGCCTTGCCATTCATCGACATAAATAAGGTGAAAAAGCGCTGATTTAGGCGCGTCAGAACTTATCTTCAGGGTACTGGGAGAGATTGTTATGGCCAGTATATTGCCGGCAATATATGGACTTGTCCCTTTTCGGTTGCTCCCTTCATAGTATTCGTCTCATTCAACCAGATAATCTTCCTAATTGCCGAATGAATAGGTTCCCATTGTAGAGCCAGCAGCAATGCCGGGCCAGTAATGCAGAGCTAACTACCAGAGGTTGAGTTAAACGAGCCCCTTAGGCCTGTACCAGCCGCTTCACATGCCTGCGTGAACGTATATTCATGGTCGAGAACCAGCTCAGCACGCGTGCATTTACATTCCGGATTGAATGTTCTGCCGCTCATCGTGTTTTCCTCTTTAGTTGTGTAAGTTATAACCTCTGAGCGTGTCTGAAACCATTAGACCATTACAGAGTAGCGCATCATCTCAAAATGCCGTGAAGGAACGTGGCTGATATCGTGTTCGATCATATCTTTCTGACTCGGCATCTGGCGTTTATACTTCTCCATACGGTGATCGAGGTAGTGGTAGACCACAGCGCCATCTGCATAGTGACGCAGGCAGGAGGCCGACAACCGCAACCGCTTAAGGTAGCGGCCCAGATATTTCACACTGTGCCAGCCCCGAGTCTTCTTTCGCAAAGTGTACCTTCCAGTACCGACCATACTGTGCCTGCAGATGACGGCGCCACTGACGCTCATCGCGGATATGGCCCATGCCGATAGGGCGCCGGGCATGGGCCGATCGTAACTGCTGCGTAGCAGGCAGATAACGGCGCCCCCCCAGATGGCCTCCACCGACTTCTTTTTGAAGAAAAGGCTGCACCAGATGCCCTGCTTAACGTCAAGGCCGCCCCGCGTAACGGAAACGTGTATGTGCGGGTATTGATTGAGCTGGCGGCCATAAGGGTGCAGGGCGTAGAAGATGCCGCCCTCAATGCTCTTTTTACGTGCCTATTTTAGCACGTCGCGGGTGGCGTAGCGGAACAGAACAGGTCGCTGAGCAGAGGCCTGTTATTGTTAAAGAACGGTTAGAGCAGGTGTGACATGGTAAAAGTGATATGCTGTCATTCGCAGTTGGGCAGGACGTGCTGCTGCTCAGCAATCCATTGCTCAATGGACTTCATGCCACAGGCGCTGCAGGCCTTTGATTTGCAGCTCTGGAAAAAGAAGCGGGAGTGTGTATAGTCCGGTGCGGCACAGCAGAAGCGGCGAACGCCCATGGCACAGGTGCCACAGGCAAGCATGCGCTCAACGGAAAGGCGGGTTCACAGGCTGACGCCGTCACCGTGTTTTTTGAGATAGCGGTTCCAACCGTCATCAACGGTGAAGAGCAGTCTGGCGGGGCGGGGGATATACATGGTGCAGAGCAGCCAGTACTGAGCAATAAGCGGAGAATGAGTGACGACTCTCATTTTCAACAAGTCATAAGCCATCAACTCAATGCCACTGATCTCACTCACGTCTTTAACTCCCCTGACAATAAATCGATACTCCTCTTTACCAAAAGGTATTGAATTAAACTTAACGCAAATCCTTCTGATTTTGATGTCGAAATCTAGGGCAAGGAAAAGATTCATTATATTCAAAGCGAAAAAAGTAACAGTCAGCTTTATGAATATATGTTTAAAACCAACTCTCAGGACAAGATATCTTCAGAAAAGGATGTCATTTCAGTTTCTCCAGAGATTAAAGCCGACATTATATACACCCCCTTTAATTTCCCTACCACTCGATGGTAATAATCTGCAATTACTGAATGAGGTATTCAAGCGTAATGGTAATAACTATGAATTTTCAATTATTCTTCCTGAGAGTCGTATACAGTCTTCTGAATACCTCCATAATTTTGAGATGAACCTCGCTATATCTCATTTTAATTTAGTTGGAGAAGCATTAGAAAAAGAGGGTTCCGGTAGAGATTATCAGTATGATATGATGGTTCTTTTAATAATAAATAAAATGTCAAAAAACAAAAAGAGCATAAAAAATATATAATAAATGCCAGTCAGAGTAAGGATTATCAAGGTGATTTCCAAACTGGTAAATCTGGATGAATTACCTGGCCTTGGGCAGGGGATTACTGGCGTTGGTACTGATATCTTTCACTTTGGCACAGTGGTAAGGGTATATAGTGAGAATGAAAAATTTAAGGGTTTGTTTATTAGTGATGTTGCTGAAAAGACAAGGATAAAAAATAAAGCATTAAATAACCCAACATAAATTTCCCTGCATTGAAAAATGCAGATTTAACATATATTACATCGTTTGATCAATTCAGAAATGTCTGGATAAATACTATCATCACTCCTCTGGTAAATTTATTACAGCTGAGATTTTTGTAAAATTAAAAAAACACTTAGAGAAAAACACTGATTGTTCATGGTTAGGAAGCTCAATCGTCCCTTTTTGTGGTTCCTAACCATCAACGGTGTTGATTAAGCTCACCCATATAGTGAGGTATGCCGCGTGATAGTGAGTGAAAATGCCAGCTTTGCTGTGTTTTAAGCTAAAACCCATTTTTAAGCGTACTTATCCAAAGTCAGAGCCTGAAGCCATCGTTTTTTCGCCATCCGATGCAGCCTGGTCCGATATTGCGTCGGCAAAACGCAGCCGACCTTTGCAGAGAATGCACTGATACGGATTGGTGCGCAGGAAGGCTTTCATCAGCACCGCGAACCCCGGACGTTGCGGTTTCTCGCGGGCCGTCATCTCCAGCGCGTCGTAGACCTTCGGCAACAGTGTGGCGCGTTTGCGGATGGCCAGAAAACCGTAGTCCCGCACCATCTTAAAATGCCTCGCCGGAATATGGCTGATGTAACGCTGCAGCGTTTCTTCCTGCGCCAGTTCCAGCCGGTTGTGCTGTTGCGGTTGTGGTTACAGTAGTGATGAACGACCGAGCCGCCATGGTAAGACGGTGCTGCGATGCCGCTACCGGTGGGCGTTTCAGGTACCGGGCCAGGTATTTGACGCTGCGCCAGGCACCGCGAATCTTTTTGGCGAAGCGGACCTCCCCGGCGCACTGGTATTGCGCCTGCAGATAACGTTTCCACTGCTTTTCATCGAGGTGGGCAGCTTGCTGGGATTGACTCGATCGTAGTTGGCACGCAGTAGACGGATATCGGCCCCGCGCCAGATGGTTTCAACCTGCTGTTTTTTTGAAGAGCAAGAACTTCAGACAAAAAGCGGCATACTGAGTTCAACAGAAAACATGGGAATTTCAGCCTGAAATGATTTTAGTTAATCCAGTATAATCAGATGCTTATGATTTATCTCGCTATGGGGAT
>Ga0308167_1001972_pt1 | contig 20854 bp, 17 predicted proteins | sample PhyCR1_2_FD_202138 | JGI IMG/M metagenome (GOLD analysis project Ga0308167, IMG submission 202138) | Phyllosphere microbial communities from UC Gill Tract Community Farm, Albany, California, United States - DLSLRC.R1 | ecosystem: Host-associated > Plants > Phyllosphere > Unclassified | place... | reverse complement strand
TTCCCCAATGAAGAAACAACACCGCCCGTGACGAAGATGTAGCGCGTCATGAAAAACCCTAGAAGTCTGCGTTAAAGCGGTCAGAGCCGCCGGGGAAAGCGAAGGAAGGCCGAAGCCCCCAATCACCAGCATTAGTCACAGTGCATCTTTCGAAAAACTGCTGCGTTGAAACAGACCAATGGAAACCATCGGTTCGATACAAGCCACACATTTTTTTAAAATCGCCCAGCAAAAACTGCTTGGTAATCGGCAACTTCTGTAATTCCGGTGAATCTACAGAAGCTGTGTCAAGAAGGGAGCGTAGTCTACCGGAAACCCCCTTTCAGCTCAAACCTTGATCACTCGAAGTTGGCAGCCAATGAAATTTCCAGCGCCCGCAAGGGCCGCAGGCCAGTCCGTCGAGGTTTGCCACCGCCAATAACTGCCCATTGCCGTACAAAAGCGGCAATCTGCCGCGAGCAAAAAGTGGCACACCCTGTTCGTTCAACAAGCGTTTGAGGTCACGATGACCGCGCGACGCCAATGCCATGACCTCGCCTCCTTGACGATAGCTCACTTGCAAAGGGCCAGTCGGAATATCCCCCGACAGCCACACCTGGCCGTTACTCGGCAAAATCAGAGGCTGATCAGGTTTCTCCCAGGTTTGCGGCGTGGGCGGTGGCTGCAACCAGTCACCTGATAACCACCAGATGTGCTCCTGCGCCCGGTGCAGCTCACCATCGCCCAAACGCCAGGTGGGCTGAGCGTCCTGACGAGCGTCGCGCAGGGTATCCCAACCGACCCAGTGATCGGTGTCCGGCAGTTGTGTCAAGGGGGCCAGCCAATGACGCAAGGCATTGCGCTGCCGGGGAAGCGATAGCCGGGTGAGCGGCGTGAGCGCCAGTGAAGGCAGACCTAGCCAGGCAAAGTCGCTGACAGCATCGGCACCCCGCAAGTCTTGCTGCGCCAGTTCATCGAGCAAACCTTGAGCTTCGGCGCAGTGTGCGGCGCTGCGGGCCATGCTGGCAGCAGCCTGAGGCCAGCGCTTGGCAAGTATCGGAAACACTTCATGGCGCAAATAATTACGCGAAAAATCGCTCAGGGTATTTGAAGGGTCTTCAACCCAACTCAGGGCTTGTGCACGCGCATAGGCTTCAAGCTCAGCGCGAGAAACACCCAGCAAGGGACGGCACAAGTGCCCCTGCCCCAACGCCCGTTCACGCCGCATGGCTGCCAGCCCGCTCACCCCGGCCCCGCGCATCAGACGAAACAGCACCGTTTCTGCCTGATCATCACGGTGCTGGCCCGTCAGCAACACATCCTGTGACTGCGTGACCGCTTCAAACACCTGGTAACGCGCCTCGCGTGCTGCACGCTCAAGGCTTGCGCCACGGCGCACCTGCACATGAACCACCTGCAACGGCACGCCCAGCGCATCACACAGCGCCTGGCAATGCGCCGGCCACGCCTCAGCGGCCGTCTGCAAGCCATGGTGCACATGGACAGCGGTCAGAGACGGAAGCGAATGGGTTTGGCGCAGATGTGCGAGAAGGTGCAACAGGACCGTTGAATCAAGCCCACCAGAAAGTGCGACATGCCAGGCCTTGGCGTTGCGCCACGGCCCCAGGGCTTGAAGCAGTTGAGTTGAGAGGTTGGGCATCTCGAGCACCGCCTGGATCAAAAGCCCTTCACGCGCAGGACTGGCTTACCGCACAACATTTAAGCATGACCAAAACGTGTAGTCGCTGCCCGGGCACGAAGGCTGCGATGGGTTGCAAGGCCAACCCGGACGGCGGCCCTACGGGCCGCATCGCAGCCTTCCTACCTCGGCAGCGACTACAGAAATGTCAGTGTGCTACCGCTTTTGATCAGAGACCGTAGCTCATCAGACGATCATAACGACGCTTGAGCAGCGTTTCATGATCCAGCTTGTTCAGCATGTCCAGTTGAGAGATCAAATCAGCGCGGATCGAGGCAGACGCCGCCGCCGGGTCACGGTGTGCGCCACCCAACGGCTCGCCGATCACCTTGTCGACAATGCCCAAGCCTTTCAAACGCTCAGCCGTGATGCCCATTGCTTCGGCAGCATCAGGGGCTTTTTCGGCGGTTTTCCACAAAATCGACGCACACCCTTCAGGCGAGATCACCGCATAAGTCGAATACTGCAACATGTTCAACTGATCGCACACGCCAATTGCCAAGGCTCCGCCGGAACCACCCTCGCCGATCACAGTGGCGATAATCGGCGTTTTGAGGCGCGACATCACACGCAGGTTCCAGGCAATGGCTTCGCTCTGGTTGCGCTCTTCTGCGTCGATTCCCGGGTACGCGCCCGGCGTATCAATGAAGGTCAGGATCGGCATTTTGAAACGCTCAGCCATCTCCATCAAACGGCAAGCCTTGCGGTAGCCTTCAGGGCGAGGCATACCGAAGTTGCGGCGAACTTTCTCACGAACCTCACGGCCTTTCTGATGGCCAATCACCATAACCGGCTGATCGTCCAGGCGTGCAATACCGCCCACAATGGCAGCATCGTCCGAAAAATGGCGGTCGCCGTGCAGCTCATCGAACTCAGTGAAGATGTGATCGATATAGTCCAGGGTGTAAGGACGTCGCGGGTGACGGGCCAGACGAGCAATCTGCCAACTGGTCAGCTTGCCGAAAATATCTTCAGTCAGCGTTTTGCTTTTGTCTTGCAGGCGAGAGATTTCATCGCTGATGTTCAGCGAATTATCATTACCGACCAGGCGCAACTCTTCGATTTTGGCTTGCAGGTCAGCAATCGGCTGTTCGAAATCAAGAAAATTCGGGTTCATAAGCATCCGTCTTGGGTCGGCGGCAAAGCATGCCAGTGGGTTCGAAGCCCAGCGTTTGCTGGTGATTCTTACCTGACTGGGGCAGCCGGTTGATCTGTATCGCGCCTACCTTAAGGGACAGGCGCTCTCAGGTCGAGATTAAAAATTCAGGTCGAGGTCAGGGCACAATAATTGCCCTGACCGTCAACGGTATTGGAGGAAGACGTTGTCTCGTCCGAACTGGTCACGCAAGGCTTGAATCAAGCTATCTGCGGGGTCAATCCGCCAGGCGTCACCAAACTGCAACATGGCCTTGGCGTCCTCGCCCGTGTAGTCCAGCGTTATTGGGCAAGCACCGCGATGTTTCTGACACAGCTCTCCCAGCGCGCGCAAGTCATCCACTTTCAAGGCGTTATGGCTGACTTTAAGACGCAAGCTTTCGGCCAGGCTGGTGCGTGCATCTTCCATGCTCATCACCCGCTTGACCCGAAGGCGCAGCCCTCCGGAAAAGTCGTCATTGCTGACCTCCCCTTCCACAACCACCATGGCATCTGTTTGCAACAGTGATTGCGCCGAATGGAACGCTTCGGCAAACAGTGAAGCTTCAATTCGCCCCGAACGGTCGTCCAGGGTAATAAAGCCCATTTTGTCACCTTTTTTGTTCTTCATCACGCGCAAGGCAATGATCATACCGGCGACGGTTTGGGTGTCCCGGGCCGGTTTCAGGTCGATGATACGCTGACGGGCAAAACGGCGAATTTCCCCTTCATATTCATCAATCGGATGACCGGTCAAGTACAGGCCCAAGGTATCCTTCTCGCCTTTAAGGCGTTCCTTGAGCGTCAGCTCCTTCGCCTTGCGGTGGTTCAGGTAGACGTCGGCATCTTCTTCAACAAACAGGCCGCCAAACAGGTCGGCATGGCCACTGTCGTGGGTGCGAGCGGTTTGTTCGGCCGCCTTTATGGCTTCTTCCATCGCGGCCAGCAATACCGCGCGATTCAGGTCAATATTGGCTTGGTAAGCCTTCGGCTCATCATGAAAATATGGCCCCAGTCGGTCCAGCGCACCACTGCGGATCAAACCGTCCAGGGTGCGTTTGTTGATACGTTTGAGATCAACACGCGCACAGAAATCGAACAAGTCGCTAAACGGACCGTCCTTGCGCGCCTCGGTAATGGCCTCAACAGGCCCCTCACCCACCCCTTTGATCGCACCCAGGCCATAAATAATACGGCCCTCGTCGTTAACCGTGAACTTGAACTCCGAGGCATTCACATCTGGCGCATCAAGACGCAGCTTCATGCTGCGAATTTCTTCGATCAGGGTGACAACTTTATCGGTATTGTGCATATCCGCTGACAATACCGCAGCCATGAACGGTGCCGGGTAGTGCGTTTTTAGCCAGGCCGTCTGGTACGACACCAGCCCGTAGGCAGCCGAGTGAGATTTGTTGAAGCCATAACCGGCAAATTTCTCTACCAGGTCGAAAATGTTACCAGCGAGGTCGGCGTCAATATTGTTGTTGGCACACCCTTCGATAAAACCGCCGCGCTGCTTGGCCATTTCTTCAGGTTTTTTCTTACCCATGGCCCGACGCAACATATCAGCGCCGCCAAGGGTATAACCGGCCATGACCTGAGCGATCTGCATCACCTGTTCCTGGTACAGGATGATGCCGTAGGTCGGTGCCAATACCGGCTTGAGGCCTTCGTACTGGTAATCGGAGTGCGGGTACGCTAGCTCGGCGCGACCATGCTTACGGTTGATAAAGTCATCAACCATGCCTGATTGCAACGGGCCCGGACGGAACAGGGCCACCAGTGCGATCAAGTCTTCGAGACAGTCCGGCTTAAGCTTTTTGATCAGCTCCTTCATGCCGCGCGACTCAAGCTGGAACACCGCAGTGGTCTCGGCTTTTTGCAGCAACTGATACGTCGGCTTGTCGTCCAGCGGGATAAAGGCGATGTCCAGCGGCGCTTCATTGACCTTGGCGCGATCACGATTGATGGTTTTCAGCGCCCAGTCGATAACCGTCAAGGTACGCAGGCCGAGGAAGTCGAACTTCACCAGGCCGGCAGATTCAACGTCATCCTTGTCGAACTGGGTGACCAGGCCGCCACCCTCTTCATCGCAATAAATCGGCGAGAAGTCCGTGAGTTTGGTCGGAGCAATAACCACACCACCGGCGTGCTTACCCACGTTACGGACAACACCTTCAAGCTTGCGGGCCATTTCCCAGATTTCGGCGGCCTCCTCATCGACTTTGATGAAGTCGCGCAGAATTTCTTCCTGCTCATAGGCTTTTTCCAGCGTCATGCCCACTTCGAACGGAATCATCTTCGACAGGCGATCGGCCAGCCCGTAAGACTTCCCCTGCACCCGAGCGACGTCACGAATCACCGCTTTGGCGGCCATCGAACCAAAAGTAATGATCTGGCTAACGGCGTTCCGGCCGTACTTATCCGCCACATACTCAATAACCCGGTCACGGCCATCCATGCAGAAGTCGACGTCAAAGTCGGGCATCGATACCCGTTCAGGGTTCAGAAATCGTTCGAACAGCAGGTCATATTCCAGCGGGTCCAGGTCTGTGATTTTCTGCACATAAGCCACCAGCGAGCCGGCACCCGAGCCCCGGCCCGGCCCTACCGGAACGCCGTTGCTTTTAGCCCACTGGATAAAGTCCATGACGATCAGGAAGTAACCGGGGAACCCCATCTGGATAATGATATCCAGTTCGAAATTCAGACGATCGACATACACCTGACGCTTCGCGTCGTAATCTTCAGTCGTGTCTTTAGGCAACAACACTTCCAGACGCTCTTCCAGACCGTCAAACGACACCTTGCGGAAATACTCATCGATGGTCATACCATCGGGTATTGGAAAGTTGGGCAGAAAGTGAGTACCCAACTTCACTTCGATATTACAGCGCTTGGCAATTTCGACCGAGTTTTCCAGTGCCTCCGGCAGGTCGCTGAACAACTCGGCCATTTCCTCGGCACTTTTCAGATATTGTTGATCGCTGTAATTCTTCGACCGGCGCGGGTCATCCAGAGCCCGACCCTCACCAATGCAAACACGGGTTTCGTGCGCTTCGAAATCTTTCTGGTACAAGAAGCGCACATCGTTGGTCGCAACCAACGGAGCCCCCACCTTATCGGCCAGTGCGACGGCGGCGTGCAAATGTTCTTCGTCATTCGGGCGCTTGGTGCGTTGCACTTCCAGGTAGAAGCGATCGGCAAACACCTGCATCCACTCGCGGGCTAGCGTCTCGGCCTCTTGCGTATTGCCACTGAGCAACGCGATGCCAATTTCACCCTCTTTGGCCGCTGAAAGCATGATCAAGCCTTCGGCCGCCTCAGCGACCCATTCACGCTCGATAATCACCTGGCCGTTTCGCTGACCTTCGATGAAGCCTCGCGAAATCAACTCGGTCAGGTTGCGATAGCCCACAGGGTTCATCGCCAGCAGACTGATGCGGCTGAGGGGGTTTTCCGGATCTTTGTTCGACAGCCACAGGTCGGCACCACTGATGGGCTTGATGCCGCCGCCCATCGCTGCTTTATAGAACTTGACCAGAGAACACATGTTGTTCTGATCCGTCACAGCCACAGCAGGCATATTCATGCCGGCCAGGGCTTTGATCAGCGGCTTGATCCGCACCAGTCCATCAACCAGGGAGTATTCAGTGTGCAGGCGCAGGTGAACGAATGAAGCCGGCATGGTGATCCTGTCTTTAAACTTTGAAAAACAACAAGGCCCGGAAGTGTACCGGGCCTTGGCAAAAACATCAGCCTTGCGGCTAAACCTCGGTCAAACCTTCACGGGCTTCATAGGCACGACGCACTGGCCCGAACGAACGCCGATGAATCGGTGTAGGCCCCAAGCGCTCAAGCGCTTCAAGATGAACGGAGGTGGGGTAACCTTTGTGCCCACCGATGCCATAGCCCGGGTATTGAAGCTCAAAGGCCGCCATTTCACGATCACGACTGACTTTGGCCAGGATCGATGCGGCGGCAATCGCTGGCACTTTACTGTCGCCTTTAACCACTGCCTCGGCTGGCATTGCCAATTTGGGGCAACGGTTGCCATCAATCATTGCCAGTTTCGGGGTGATGCTCAGCCCCTCAACTGCACGCTGCATGGCCAGCATCGTGGCGTGCAAAATATTCAACTCATCAATTTCTTCGACTTCAGCCCTCGCGATACACCAACTGAGTGCTTTCTCGCGAATTTCGTCGTAGAGCTTTTCACGCCGCGCTTCAGTGAGTTTCTTCGAGTCATTGAGCCCTGCAATCGGACGACTCGGATCAAGAATCACTGCCGCCGTCACGACCGCACCGCATAACGGGCCACGCCCCACTTCATCAACACCCGCAACAAGGTCTTCGACCAGATTAAAGTCCAGACCCATTTGTATATTCTGCTTACTCATCGAGATTGTCCGATCAAACCAAGTACTGCATCGGCCGCCTGATTGGAGGCATCGAGGCGCAAAGACCGATGGATTTGATCAAAGCTGCGGGTTTGCTCCTCTGCACCGCTCAACAACGGCAGCAGCTCTTGTGCAAGCGCTTCAGGCGTAGCAGCATCCTGCAAAAGCTCAGGCACCAACATCCGCTGGGCAAGAAGGTTAGGCAACGACACGTAAGGGCTTTTAACCAGGCGTTTGAGAATCCAGTACGTCACAGGCGCAAGGCGATACGCCACCACCATCGGGCGCTTGTACAACAGCGCTTCCAGTGTAGCGGTACCCGAAGCGATCAATACGGCATCGCACGCCGCCAGCGCAACATGTGAGCGCCCATCCAGCAAGGTTACAGGCAGATCACGGCCTTCCAGCAGTTGCTCGATCTGCTCACGACGCGCGGCATTGGCGCATGGCAATACAAAGCGAACATCCGGCCGAGACTCACGTATTTTCTGCGCGGCATCCAAAAACAACCCGCCCAGCTTACCGACTTCGCCACCACGGCTGCCCGGCATCAAAGCGACCAAAGGCCCTTCAGGCAAACCAAGTTCCGCGCGCGCCGCGGCTTTATCGGCCTCAAGCGGTATTGTATCGGCCAGGGTATGCCCGACAAAACGCACAGGCACACCTTTCTCTTCGTAGAACCTGGCTTCGAACGGCAAAAGCGTGAGCATCAAATCGCACCCTTCACGAATTTTCAGCACGCGTTTCTGACGCCACGCCCACACGGACGGGCTGACATAGTGAACGGTTTTTATCCCCGCCCGACGCAGTTGAAGTTCGATATTCAGGGTAAAGTCAGGGGCATCGATACCAATAAAGACATCCGGCTTTTGCGCAATAAGCGTCTGAACCAGTGCCTTGCGGCGTTTAAGCAGCTCGCGCAAGCGACCGAGCACTTCCACCAGCCCCATGACCGACAAGCGCTCCATCGGGAAGTAAGACGTCATGCCTTCAGCTTCCATCAATGGGCCGCCCACACCGATAAATTCAATATCCGGGTGACGGCCTTTAAGCGCACGCATCAAACCCGAACCCAGAATGTCGCCGGAAGCCTCACCCGCCACCAACGCAATGCGTAATCTGGCCATGGTTAACGTGTGATGCCGCGAGTAGATGAACGGATGGAGTCAACAAACATAGCCACTTCGGGAAACTGAATGGCCGGTTCTGCCAGCTCGGCAAGGGCTTGCTCAACGGTCAAGCCTTGGCGGTAAACCACCTTGTAAGCCCGGCGTAGCGCGTGAATGGCGTCCTCGCTGAACCCACGTCGGCGCATGCCTTCAAAGTTCATGCTGCGAGCTTGCGCAGGGCTGCCGAATACTGTGACAAACGCCGGAACATCCTTACCAATGGCTGTACCCATGCCCGAAAAGCTGTGGGCACCGATGTGGCAAAACTGATGAACCAGGGTAAAACCGGACAGAATCGCCCAGTCACCCATGTGCACATGGCCCGCCAAGGCGGCATTATTGACCAGAATGCAATGGTTACCGATGACACTGTCGTGGCCAATATGAGCATACGCCATGACCAGGTTGTGATCGCCCAGCGTGGTCTCGGCACGGTCCTGAATGGTTCCGCGATGAATGGTTACGCCTTCACGAATCACGTTATGGTCACCAATGACCAAACGCGTTTCTTCACCCTTGTACTTGAGGTCAGGGGTGTCTTCGCCTACCGAAGAAAACTGGTAGATGCGATTGTGTTTACCGATGCGGGTCGAGCCTTTGAGAATCACATGTGGCCCGATCACTGTCCCCTCGCCGATTTCCACACCAGCGCCGACGATCGACCAAGGGCCGACCTCGACGTCGTCGGCCAAGATGGCCGTCGGATCGATGATTGCGCGAGGGTCAATCAAACTCATAGTTTGCGTTCCGCGCAGATAATTTCAGCCGAGCACACCGGCTTACCGTCCACCGTGGCCTGACACTCGAACTTCCAGATCGAGCGCTTGCAGCTCAGGAACTTGGCTTCGAGAATCAACTGGTCACCTGGCAGTACGGGCTGGCGAAAACGCAGCTTGTCGGAGCCTACGAAATAATAGAGCGTACCGTCAGCCGGCTTTAGATCCATCATCTTGAAACCCAGAATGCCAGCAGCCTGAGCCATCGCTTCAATAATCAGTACACCCGGCATGATCGGGTGTGCAGGAAAGTGACCGTTAAAAAAAGGTTCGTTGATGCTGACATTCTTGTAAGCACGAATGCGCTTGTTCTCGACATCCAGGTCCACCACTCGATCCACCAGCAGGAACGGGTACCGGTGGGGCAGATATTCGCGAATCTCGTTGATGTCCATCATTTCGTGGGGAAGCCTGTAATAAAGATTGGGCGCGCGCGACTAAGGCGCGCTCCTCTAGCAATCAAGGAAGCAAACCAGTGGCTCTGCACACTTGATATGGAAATTGTATTAGCCCTCTGAAGAAGCTTTACCGTCCGGGGTCACTTCCCCAACGCGCTTTTCCAGATGTTTAAGCCGCCTGGCGATATCGTCCAGTTGACGAATACGTGCCGCACTCTTTCGCCATTCGGCCGCAGGTTGCATGGCCGTACCTGATGAATACGCACCCGGCTCGCTAATGGAATGGGTGACCATGGTCATCCCAGTCAAGAACACGTTGTCACAAATATCAATGTGACCGACCAAACCAACACCACCGGCCAACATGCAGTGCTTACCGATTTTAGTACTACCGGAAATTCCCACACAGGCGGCCATCGCCGTATGGTCACCCACTTGAACGTTGTGCGCGATCTGAATCTGGTTGTCCAACTTGACGCCATTACCGATGACCGTGTTGGCCAAGGCACCGCGATCAATGGCCGTATTGACACCAATTTCGACATCATCACCGATGGTAACGCCACCGATTTGAGCGATCTTCTGCCAAATACCCTTTTCATTGGCAAAGCCAAAACCTTCCCCGCCCAACACGGCACCCGACTGAATCACCACTCGCTTGCCAATATGCACATCGTGATAGAGGGTGACACGAGGGGCCAGCCAGCCGTCTTCACCGATGATGCAACGTGCACCGATAAAGCAATGCGCACCAATGGTCACTCCGGCAGCGATTTGCGCGCCACTTTCAATGACCGCAAATGCACCGACACTGGCCATCGGATCAACCACCGCATCATCAGCAATGAAAGCCGAAGGATGAACCCCGGCAGATGCTTTGGGCTTGGGATCGAACAAATGGGAAATTCGGGCATACGCCAGGTAAGGGTCGGGCACAACCAGCGCATCCCCCGCGTACGCCTCGGCATCCGCCGCCTTGAGCAATACAGCTCCGGCGTGGCAGTCAACGAGGTATTTACGGTATTGGGGGTTAGCCAGAAAGCTCAACTGAGCTGGGCCAGCCTCTTGTAAAGTGGCCAGCCCAGTAATGTTCTTCTCCCCTGAGCCACGCAAGGTGGCACCGAGGAACTCGGCCAATTGGCCGAGTTTTATAGTCACAGTCATAATTACTTCAGCTGGTTCATGCGCTCGATGACTTGGCGAGTAATGTCGTACTGCGGTTTAACATCAATCACAGCACCACGCTCGAACACCAGGTCAAAGGCACCTTTCTTGATGACTTCTTCAACAGCGCTGTCCAGTTTTGGCTTCAGCTGTTTCAGCATTTCACGGTCAGCAACGGCTTTGGCTTCGTTCAGTTCTTTGGACTGGAACTGGAAATCACGTGCCTTTTGCTTGAATTCAAGTTCCAGACGCTCACGCTCGCCCTGCTGCATTTTGTCACCACCGCTTACCAAGCGGTCTTGAATGCCCTTGGCACTGCTTTCCAAGCTTTTGAGCTTAGTCAGTTGTGGGCCGAATTTTTTCTCGGCATCAACGGCATAGCGCTTTGCTGCATCCGATTCAAGCAGTGCCATTTGATAGTTCAGCACAGCAATTTTCATGTCGGCAAAAGCAGGGCCTGCTACCAGAACCGAGGCCAGGAGAACCAATTGAGTCAACTTACGCACGATGCACTCCTAAAAAATCTGTTGTCTTTAGCTGTAGCCAGCTTTTAGAAAGTCTGGCCGAGGGAGAATTGGAACACCTGAGTGTCTGCGTCATTCGGTTTCTTGATTGGCATGGCCAAGCTGAAGCTTAGCGGACCAAGCGCAGTAACCCAAGTCACACCAACACCGACAGAACTGGCCATGTTGCTGAAACTGATATCGCAATCTTTCGTGTCACCTTTGCAATTGGTGTCAAAGACGTTGCCCACATCCCAGAACACAGAGGTCCTCAGGGAGCGTTGGTCTTTAACAAATGGCATCGGGAACAGCACTTCAACACCACCCTGGATCAACACGTTACCGCCGAATGGCAGCGGATCTTGATCCGGGTCAGCCAGCGTACCAGCGTTCCGACCCGTACTTGGCGTACTACGGGGCCCCAGAGTGCTGTCCTTGAAGCCACGTACCGAGTTGAAACCACCCGCGTAGTAGTTCTCATAGAACGGTAGACCCGCCGTAGAACCGTAACCATCGCCATAACCCAACTCAGTGTGCAGGCGCATGGTGTACGTGTCACTCAACGGCTGGAACAACTGTGCACGATAGTCCAGTTTGTAGAACTGCAAATCACTGCCAGGAATAGTGCTTTCAAGCACCAGGCTTTGCGAGCTGCCACGTGTTGGCAAGACACCCTTGTTCAGGGTCGACTCGGACCAGCCCACAGAAGCTTTGAAGTTAAGGAATTTCTCGCCTTCGCGGTTTACGAAGTCAAAAATCTCGTCAACGGTGTATTTGCCCGTGCTGATTTCATCCTGCTGAACGGTCAGACCGTAAGTCAGGCGCGACGTGTCGCTGATCGGGTAACCCATCGTGACACCAGCGCCCAAGCTGTCTACCGAGTAGTTGGCAACGTCAACATCCAACTCTTTGTAGTCAGTGGTGCGATAGAACACGTTGTAGCCAAGGCTCACACCGTCCGCTGTCCAGTACGGGTCAACGTAACTGAAGTTGTAACGGCTCTGGTATTCGCTGCGAGTCAGGCCAATGCTGACCCTGTTACCCGTACCCAGGAAGTTGTTCTGAGTGATCGAGCCGCCCAGAATCAGGCCGGCGCTCTGAGCAAAACCAATGCTGGCTGTGATCGAGCCTGACGCCTGCTCTTCTACGGCATAGTTCACATCGACCATGTCGTCAGTGCCTGGCACTGCAGGGGTCTCAACGTTCACTTCCTTGAAGAAGCCCAGACGCTCAAGGCGAACCTTGGACTGGTCGATCAGGTAAGTCGAAGCCCAACCACCTTCCATCTGACGCATTTCACGGCGCAGCACTTCATCTTCAGATTTGGTGTTACCGCGATAGTTGATACGGCTCACGTAAGCACGTTTGCCCGGGTCAACCACAAAGGTGATGGCGACGGTGTGATCTTCAGGGTTTGGCTGAGGCACGCCATTGACGTTAGCAAAGGTGTAGCCTTCGTTACCCAGACGGCGGGTAATCAACTCGGACGTCGTGGTCATCAGTTTGCGTGAGAACACTTGCCCCGGCTGAACCAGCAACAACGACTTGATCTGGTCTTCAGGAACCTTGAGGTCACCGCTCAGCTTCACTTCGCCTACGTTGTATTTTTCGCCTTCGTTCACGTTGACCGTGATATAGACGTTCTTCTTGTCCGGGGTAATCGATACCTGGGTCGAAGCAATATCCATATTGATATAGCCACGATCGAGGTAATAAGAGCGCAGACGCTCGAGGTCACCCGACAGTTTTTCACGTGCATATTTGTCATCGTTCTTGAAGAAGGACAACCAGTTCGTGGTTTTCAGCTCGAACAGGTCGATCAGGTCTTCTTCAGGGAAAACAGTGTTGCCCACCACGTTGATGTGCTGGATTGCGGCAACGGTGCCTTCGTTGATGTTGACCTTCAAGGCCACGCGGTTACGCGGCTCAGGCACAACTTCAGTGTCGACCGTTGCAGAATAACGACCCTGGGCAACGTACTGACGTTGCAGCTCGTTACGTACGCCCTCGAGCGTCGCACGCTGGAAAATTTCACCTTCGGCAAGGCCCGACTGTTTCAGACCCTTCATCAGGTCATCGGTAGAAATCGCCTTGTTACCGTCGATGGTGATACTGGAGACGGAAGGACGCTCGACAACCGTAATGACAAGCACATTGCCATCACGACCCAGTTGGATATCCTGAAAGAAACCGGTTTTGAACAACGCACGAGTGGATTCCACCAAACGGCGGTCATCCGCTACCTCACCCACGTTCAGCGGTAACGCGCCAAACACGCTACCGGCGGAAACCCGCTGGAGGCCGTTGACACGGATATCAGAGATAGTGAAGGACTCGGCGTGAACTTCGGCGATCATCAGTACGGCGAGAACCGCAGTTAGCAGCAGACGTTTCATGAAGTCCTTTCTTATTCCAACTGGCAATAAACAAACTGCCGCAAAATGCGGCAGATTCGCAATTCAGCGAAGTGTTTACAGACGGCCCAGATCGTTCACCAAGGCGAGTAACATCACCCCGATGACCAAACTGATACCAATCTGCATCCCCCAACCCTGTACCCGATCTGACAAGGGACGACCACGCGCCCACTCGACCAGATAAAACAACAAATGCCCCCCATCCAGGACTGGTATGGGCAGCAAGTTCAGAACACCCAGGCTAATACTCAAATAAGCCAGGAAGCTCAGGAAATCCGCAACACCCGACTGGGCAGAAGCGCCCGCCACTTTAGCAATGGTTATCGGTCCACTCAAGTTTTTTACCGAGAGCTCGCCGAACAACATTTTCTTCAGCGAATCGAGCGTCAACACGCTCATGGTCCATGTGCGCTTGAACCCCTCCCCGACCGCTGCAAGCGGGCCATAACTGACTTCCCGCAGCATGGAGGGTGGCCAATCGACACCTTTCACGCCTGCCCCGAGATACCCCGTTGCGCTATTACCCTCACCGCGCGCAGCCAGTGTCAGAGGCACATCCAAAGGCATGCCGTCACGTTCAATATGCAGCACGACCTGAGCTGCAGGCCGCACACGCACCCAATCCACGACTTGCTGCCAATCTCTGATGGGCTGATCGTTCATCAACAGCAGTTTGTCACCCGCTTTCAGCCCCGCGGCCACCGCCGGGCCGTTGGGGTCAAGCTCAGCCAGGATCGCAGGCAACTCAGGTCGCCATGGGCGAATCCCCAACGATTTGATAGGGTCCGGTTCGTCGGCTCCCTTGAGCCATTCCTTGAGGGTTACCTGATGGGCCGCTTCAGCCTCGGAGCCAGGCTCACGCACCACGACCTGGACAGTCCCGGTCTCACCCAGGCGTCTGACCAGTTGCAAGTTAACGTTGGACCAACCCACCGTTGGCTCGCCGTCGATGGAGACAATTTCCTGGCCTACAGCCAGACCAGCCTGCGCCGCCAGGCTGCCCGCTTCAACAGCCCCAATCACGGGACGCACTTGCTGGCTGCCCATCATGGCCAGCACCCAAAAGAACGCAATCGCCAACATAAAGTTAGCGATCGGTCCCGCTGCGACGATCGCAATGCGCTGACCTACAGACTTGCGATTAAATGACTGATCAAGCTGATCGGCGGGCACATTGCCTTCGCGCTCGTCCAGCATTTTCACATAGCCACCCAACGGAATGGCAGCCACTACAAACTCGGTCCCCTGACGGTCATGCCAACGCAGCAAGGGTGTGCCAAAACCCACAGAGAAGCGCAGAACCTTGACACCACAGCGGCGCGCCACCCAAAAGTGACCAAATTCATGAAAAGTGACCAGTACCCCTAGTGCAACGAGGGTACCAACAATCATATAGAGCGCACTCATCTACTTTCTCCGCGATCCTGTCCGGCTCGGGCAAGCACCCCTTAACCGCCGTTATGGCTCAACCACTGCTCAGCCCGCACGCGTGCCTTGGCATCGGCGCAAAATACCGCCTCCAGTTCATCGACTGCAACCACAGGCTCGCTATTCAAGACGTCTTCAATGATTTGAGCGATCTGAGGGTAACGAATCCGCCCCCCCAGAAACGCCGCAACGGCCACTTCATTCGCCGCATTTAACATCGCTGGGGCGCTATGACCTGACAAGGCCGCCTCACGCGCCAGACGCAAGCAGGGAAAGCGCTGCTCGTCAGGACGCTGAAAATCCAGGCGTGCTACCTCAAAAAGATCCAGCGGTGCGACCCCCGAATCAATCCGCTCAGGCCAAGCCAGGGCATTGGCGATAGGCGTTCGCATATCGGGATTACCAAGCTGGGCCAAGACCGAGCCATCCACATAATCAACCAATGAATGGATCACGCTCTGCGGGTGGATCAAGACTTCAACCTGATCCGGCCGAGCATCAAACAGCCAACAGGCCTCAATCAGCTCTAGCCCCTTGTTCATCATGCTCGCCGAATCCACCGATATCTTTCGCCCCATCGACCAATTGGGATGAGCGCAGGCTTGATCGGGTGTTACGCGCTCAAGTTCGGCCAGAGGGGTTTCGCGAAACGGGCCACCAGAAGCCGTCAGCAATATACGACGAACGCCGACAGCGCCCAACCCGCGGGAATAATCCTGAGGCAGGCACTGAAAGATGGCGTTGTGTTCGCTGTCGATCGGCAGCAATACCGAACCACTGCGACGCACGGCCTGCATAAACAAGTCGCCCGTCATCACGAGCGCCTCTTTATTGGCCAAGAGTATTTTCTTACCCGCGTTAACCGCCGCCAACGTAGGACGCAAGCCTGCCGCACCGACGATTGCAGCCATAACTGTGTCAACTTCTGGGGCGGAAGCCACCTGACACAAGCCTTGCTCACCCACCCATACCTCGGTGTTGAGACCTGCTGCCTGCAGACCAGCTCTCAATTGGCTGGCTGCATGCTCGTCCGGCACCACAGCGACTCGCGGCGTGTGTTCGACACACAAGGCCAAAAGCTCTGCGAGACGGCTAAAACCGCTCAAGCCAAACACTTGATAGCGATCAGGGTGACGCGCAATAACATCCAGGGTACTCAGGCCAATCGAACCTGTGGCCCCCAATACCGTAATCTGTTGAGGTCGACTCATGATCCGGCAATCCAAAGCAGTACCGCAAACAACGGAACTGCCGCCGTCAGGCTGTCAATGCGATCCAGAACCCCGCCATGACCTGGCAGCAAATTACTGCTGTCCTTGATACCGGCCTGACGCTTGAACATGCTCTCGGTAAGGTCACCCACCACGGACACCAGCACAATCATCGCCGCGCACAGCAGCGCAGCGACAATCTCGCCAACGCTCCATCCACGTACCAGACCCACAGCAGCTGTGATCAACAGGCTCACAATCAAACCGCCATACACGCCTTCCCAGCTCTTGCCCGGGCTGACTTTTGGGGCCAGCTTGCGTTTGCCAAACTTACGCCCGGAGAAGTAGGCACCGATGTCAGCGCCCCACACCAGCACCATCACCGCCAGGATCAACCAGTTGCCCAGCAGCATGGCCTTGATCAACACCAAACCTTGCCAGGCCGGCAGTAGAATCAACAGGCCGATAACCAGTTTTGCCCGCGTGCCTGACCAGCGCTCTGCCGATTGCGGAAAGGTCAGCACGAGGTAGGTCGCGATTGCCCACCACACAATCGCCGCAGCGAGTACCAAAGGTGCCAAGCCTGGGAAGGCGTACATCCCAAACAGCAGCACCGCCACCAGCGCAGCAAAGGCAACGCGTGCCGCCTGAGCCTGGTAACCTGCCAGGCGCGCCCATTCCCACGCACCCAGGGTCACCACCGCACCGATAAACAGCGCAAAGCCGACCCCTTCCAAAAGGAAAAAGCCACACAAGGCAATGGGCAGCAGAATAAGTGCAGTAATAATTCGTTGCTTAAGCATTAAACCCGGGCTCCAGCCTCGACCTGCTCGCTCGTTTTACCGAAGCGGCGCTGGCGAGAAGCATAATCAGCCAGTGCGTTACGCATGGCCTCGTGTTTGAAGTCCGGCCAGAACAGGTCGGAGAAATACAGCTCAGAATAGGCGAGCTGCCACAACAGGAAGTTGCTGATGCGGTGCTCGCCACCTGTACGAATACAAAGATCAGGCAATGGCAGGTCACCCGTGACCAAACATGTCTGGAGCAACCCGGGCGTGATGTCTTCAGGCTGCAAATGGCCAGCCTGCACCTCACGCGCCAGCCGCTGAGCGGCCTGGGCAATGTCCCACTGACCACCGTAATTGGCCGCAATCTGCAGCACAAAACGGTCAGGCCCTGCCGTCATCATCTCAGCTTCACGCATTGCCGTTTGAAGGTCAGGATGAAAACGCGAACGATCGCCGATAATCCGCAGGCTGATGTTGTTTTCGTTAAGGCGCTTGGCCTCACGACGAAGCGCCCTGAAGAACAAATCCATCAGAGCACTGACTTCAGCCGCTGGGCGTTGCCAGTTCTCACTGGAAAACGCGAACAGTGTAAGCACCTCAACCTTGGCATGGGCACACACTTCAATCACTGCGCGAACAGCATCCACTCCCGCTTTATGACCGGCAACACCCGGCATAAAGCGTTTTTTCGCCCAGCGATTATTACCATCCATGATGATCGCGACGTGTCGCGGCACCGATGAAGGCTCAGTCTGCTTGGTCTTTTCCATAAAACGCCCAGACCCTTATACGGCCATCAGGTCCGCTTCTTTCTGCTTGGTAGCCGCATCGATATCGGCTTCGGCCTTGTCCGTCAGCTTCTGAATATCAGCCGCTGCGCGACGCTCTTCATCTTCACTGATGGCCTTGTCTTTAACCAGCTTCTTCAGCTCGCTCAGGGCATCACGACGGATGTTACGCACGGCCACACGAGCGTCCTCAGCAGCACTACGCGCCTGCTTGGTGAAGCCCTTACGGGTTTCTTCAGTCAGGGCCGGCATGGAGATCAGCAGCAATTCGCCCAGGTTGGTCGGATTGAGATTCAGGCCTGCGCTCTGAATGGCCTTGTCGACTGCCGCCAGCATGTTGCGCTCAAACGCCACGACTTGCAGGGTGCGGGAATCTTTCACGGTCACGTTAGCGACACTGCTCAACGGTGTGTCTGCACCGTAGTAAGGCACCATCACGCTACCCAGAATGCTCGGGTGCGCCTTGCCAGTGCGGATCTGGCCAAAAGCGTGGTTCAAGGATTCCAGCGATTTCTGCATGCGCGCTTGCGCGTCTTTTTTGATTTCGTTGATCATTGTTGACCTTCCTCGATCAGAGTGCCTTCAGCGCCGCCGTGAACAATATTAAGCAGGGCACCGGGCTTATTCATATTAAATACACGCAGTGGCATTTTATGGTCGCGGCACAAACAGATGGCCGTCAGATCCATTACACCCAGCTTGCGATCCAGTACTTCATCATAAGTCAGATGATCGAACTTCTCGGCATGCGGATCTTTGAATGGGTCTGCAGTGTAAACACCATCAACCTTGGTTGCCTTGAGCACCACGTCAGCGTCAATTTCAATGGCACGCAAGCAGGCTGCCGAATCCGTCGTGAAGAAGGGGTTACCGGTACCTGCGGCAAAAATCACCACATCCTTGGCATTCAAATGGCGCATGGCTTTGCGACGATCATAATGATCCGTCACACCCACCATGGAAATGGCCGACATGACGATGGCAGAGATATTCGCACGTTCCAGCGCATCGCGCATGGCCAGTGCGTTCATCACGGTTGCCAGCATGCCCATGTGGTCGCCAGTGACACGATCCATTCCAGCTTCGCTCAGTGCAGCACCACGAAACAGGTTACCGCCACCTATCACCAGACCCACCTGAACGCCAATGCCGACCAACTGGCCGACTTCCAGCGCCATGCGGTCAAGTACCTTAGGGTCGATCCCGAAGTCTTCAGAGCCCATCAGGGCTTCGCCGCTTAGCTTGAGTAGAATGCGTTTATAGCGAGCTTGATAACCACTGCCCTGCTGAGCCATTGCGAATCTCTCCTGCCGCGTTTTATAAAAAATCTGTACGAGACCATTTCAGCCTGCGCTTACTCTAGCTTGGCGCTGCACAGCAGCACCATCGGAACACGACTTATGCAATCGGTTCCGCAAGAAAAGGGAAAACCCTCTCCCATTTGAAAAGAGGCTGCGCGCGTGAGCGGGCAGCCTCTTCGGGGCGACAGTGTAAAACTGTCTTATTGCTTGGCGGCAGCCAGCTGAGCAGCAACTTCTTCAGCGAAGTTGTCGACTGGCTTCTCGATGCCTTCGCCTACCTTGAAGTAAGTGAAGGAAACGATTTCAGCGCCCGCTTTCTTGGCCAGTTCGCCAACTTTGATCTCTGGGTTCTTAACGAAAGCTTGCTCAACCAGGCTAGCTTCGGCCAGGAACTTGCTGATACGGCCTTTGATCATGTTTTCAACGATGTTTTCTGGCTTGCCGGCAATCTTGTCAGCATTGAGGCTCAGGAACACCGCTTTTTCACGCTCAACCGCTTCCTCAGAAACTTCCGAAGGCAGCAGGAACTCTGGGTTGCTTGCAGCAACGTGCATCGCGATGTCTTTGGCCAGCTCAACAGTGCCGCCTTTCAGAACAACCGCTACACCGATTTTGTTGCCGTGCAGGTAACCACCCACAACATCACCTTCAACGCGAGCCAGGCGACGGATGTTTACGTTCTCACCTACTTTACCAACCAGTACCAGGCGAGCAGCTTCTTGAGCTTCGATCAGAGGCTCAACGGTCGTCAGCTTGTCAGCGAATGCTTTTTCAACGCTGGCAGCAACGAATGCCTTGAAGTCGTCCTGCAGGGCCAAGAAGTCAGTCTGCGAGTTCACTTCCAGCAGAACTGCGGATTTACCGTCTTCCTTCAGGGCGATTGCGCCTTCGGCAGCAACGTTGCCTGCTTTCTTGGCAGCCTTGATGGCACCGGAAGCACGCATGTCGTCGATGGCTTTTTCGATGTCGCCGCCAGCCTTGGTCAAGGCTTTCTTGCAATCCATCATGCCTTCGCCGGTACGCTCACGCAGTTCTTTAACCAACGCTGCAGTAATCTCTGCCATTTCAAAATTCCTCTTGGATAGGTTTTCAACCATTCCACCCGATCGAACGGGCGTTCAATTCGTGTGAAGCTCACCCCTGACCACGTTGCTGAACGCAACTTGATACAGCAATAACAAATGCAGTGCCAGCAAATGGATTCCGAGGTGGCAAAAAGGGGGCCAAGCCCCCTTTTTGCGTACTGAGTAAACGCTAGGCGTTAATGACTCAGCCTTCAACTACCGCTGCAGCTGGAGCTTCTTCGACGAAAACGTCGGTGCCGCCAGCAACGTGGTTACGGCCACGGATAACAGCATCAGCCATCGCACCCATGTACAGCTGGATAGCGCGGATTGCGTCATCGTTGCCTGGGATGATGTAGTCAACACCTTCAGGGCTGCTGTTGGTATCGACAACGCCGATAACCGGGATGCCCAGCTTGTTGGCTTCGGTGATCGCGATGCGCTCGTGATCAACGTCGATAACAAACAGTGCGTCTGGCAGACCGCCCATGTCCTTGATACCACCCAGGCTACGATCCAGCTTTTCCAGATCGCGAGTGCGCATCAGCGCCTCTTTCTTGGTCAGCTTGGCGAACGTACCGTCTTCTGCTTGAATTTCAAGGTCACGCAGACGCTTGATGGAAGCACGGATGGTT
>Ga0308167_1001969_pt1 | contig 20867 bp, 12 predicted proteins | sample PhyCR1_2_FD_202138 | JGI IMG/M metagenome (GOLD analysis project Ga0308167, IMG submission 202138) | Phyllosphere microbial communities from UC Gill Tract Community Farm, Albany, California, United States - DLSLRC.R1 | ecosystem: Host-associated > Plants > Phyllosphere > Unclassified | place... | reverse complement strand
AGCTTATCTTCGCCATATCCTGAGCGTGCTACCTGAGTGGCCGTCGAACAAAGTGGCCGAACTCCTGCCATGGAATGTAGACCTCACCAATAAATAGCCGTCAATACGGCGCTCACTTAACGCTTACTCCGGTTCAGTACCGTCGCGACGAAGAACTTATCCACGACCATGCCTTGCTGGTGGATTTTAACCAGCCGCAAAACAACCGTTTTATGGTGGTCAATCAAATGACCATCAGCGGGACGAAACAGCCTCGTCGCCCGGATATCGTCTGCTTTATTAACGGATTGCCGCTGGCGGTGGTGGAACTGAAAAGCCCCATCGACGACAAAGTAGATATCTGGGATGCCTACCACCAGTTACAGACCTATAAAGATGAAATTCGCGATCTGTTTATCAGCAATGAAGCGCTGATTGTCAGCGATGGCTATCTGGCACGTGTGGGTTCTTTGACAGCCACGGAAGAACGTTTTATGCCGTGGAAGACCATCAGTAATGAAAATGACAAGCCCCTGCTGGAATGGCAACTGGAAACCATGGTGCGGGGGTTCTTTAACCGGGAACTGCTGCTCGACTATATCCGCTACTTCATCCTATTCGAGAACAATGACGAAAGGCTGATTAAAAAAATAGCCGGTTATCACCAGTTCCACGCGGTACGTGAGGCCGTGCAGGCAACGATCGTCGCTGCTACCGGTAAGCAACTAGCCCTGCACAGCAACATTCAGCCAGGCAGTAAGAAAGCAGGTGTGGTCTGGCATACGCAGGGCTCCGGTAAAAGTATCTCTATGTGCTGCTACGTCGGCAAACTGCTGCAACAGCCGGAAATGGGCAACCCGACGATTGTGGTCGTGACCGATCGTAACGATCTGGACGGCCAGCTTTACGGCACATTCTGCCAGGCGCAGGAACTGCTCAAACAGATGCCGGTGCAGGCGGAGGACCGCGAAGCACTGCGGGAACTGCTCGCGACCCGCGATGCAGGGGGCATTATCTTCACCACCGTGCAGAAGTTCTCCCCGGAAGAAGGAGAAAATGCCCATCCAGTCCTCAATGGGCGCAGCAATATCGTTGTTATTTCCGATGAAGCGCATCGCAGCCAGTACGGCATGAAAGCCAACCTGGACCGGGAAACCGGCGTCTATAAATACGGTTACGCTAAACATATGCGCGACGCGCTGCCCAACGCCTCGTTTCTCGGGTTTACCGGAACGCCGGTTTCAGTTGAGGATCGTGATACCCGCGCTGTATTTGGCGATTACGTCTCGATTTATGATATTCAGGATGCGGTGGATGATGGCGCAACGGTGCCTATTCACTACGAATCCCGGCTGGCGAAACTCGATCTTAATCATGAAGAACTGGCGGCGCTCTCCGATCAGGTTGATGAACTGATTGAAGATGATGAACTGGACCTGCGTGAAAAAACCAAAGGTGAATGGAGCCGTCTGGAGAAACTGGTTGGGGCTAAACCTCGTCTCCAGCAGGTTGCCGCCGATCTGATTTCTCACTTTGAAAAGCGCAATACCGTCATGGACGGCAAGGCGATGATTGTCGCGATGAGCCGAGAAATCTGCGTCCATCTTTACGATGAAATTATCGCGCTACGCCCGGAGTGGCATGATGACGATCCTGAAAAAGGACAAATCAAAATCGTGATGACCGGTACAGCCTCCGATAGGGCAATGCTGCAACCGCATATCTACAACAAGCGAACTAAAAAACGGCTGGAGTCCCGCTTCAAGAATGTGAATGACCCGCTGAAGTTGGTTATCGTGCGTGATATGTGGCTAACCGGCTTTGACGCCCCCTGCTGCCACACTATGTATATCGACAAGCCAATGCGCGGTCATAACCTGATGCAGGCCATTGCCCGCGTCAACCGGGTATTCAAAGATAAACCCGGCGGGCTGGTGGTTGATTACATCGGAATCGCCAATGAACTGAAACTGGCGCTGAAAACCTATACCGACGCAAACGGTAAAGGCGATGCAACCATCAACGCAGAAGAAGCGCTGGCAATCATGCTGGAAAAGCTGGACATCATCCACGGTATGTTTGCCAAAACAGCAACGTCAGCAGGTTTTGACTACACCGGCTTTGAGGCGCACGCGCAGAAGCTGCTGGTGCCTGTTGCAAACTACGTGCTCGGCCTTGAAGACGGTAAGAAGCGTTTTCTCGATAACGTATTGGCAATTACTAAAGCCTGGTCGCTTTGCTGTACGCTAGATGCGGCGCAGACTTATAAACTGGAGATTGCTTTCTTGTCGGCGGTGAAGGCCGCGATCAGCAAATTCACCAGTGTAGACAAAAAAATAAGCCAGGCCGAGAAGAACTCCGCGCTGAAACAGATTCTGGATAATGCCGTAATTGCTAATGGCGTGGATGATATTTTCACTCTGGCAGGGTTGGATAAACCTAATATTGGCTTACTTTCTGATGAGTTTTTACAGGAAGTCCACGATATGCCATATCGCAACCTGGCGGTAGAGTTGCTGGAAAAACTGATTAATGATGGTATCCAGTCCCGCACTAAAAATAACGTAGTGCAGGAGAAGAAGTATTCTGAACGTCTTCAGGCCGTGCTGATTAAATACAACAACCGGGCTATTGAGACGGCACAGGTGATTGAAGAGCTGATCCAGATGGCGAAGGACTTTCAGTCCGCAATGGCGCGTGATGATGCACTTGGCCTGAATCCTGACGAGATCGCCTTCTACGACGCACTGGCAGAAAACGAAAGCGCCGTCCGGGAGTTAGGGGATGAGATACTTAAGAAGCTGGCGATAGAAGTGACGCTGAAGCTGCGGCAATCTACAACCGTAGACTGGCAGGTACGGGAAAGCGTTCGTGCAAGGTTGCGTATCCTGGTTCGCCAGACTCTGCGCCGGTATAAGTATCCGCCCGATAAAACAGCGGGTGCGGTAGAGTTAATATTAAAACAAGCGGAAGTTATTTCGAATCACTGGACGATGTAACAAGTGTAAATTTCTGTCAGGAGCATGTTATAAGGAAATAGTAGTATGGCCAAAATGATTCCGGCCTTCGGACCCATTGATAATGATAGTTATGGAGAAAAAACGGTCTATGCCCTGTTAAAAGAAGGGCTGTCCGATGATTTCACCGTGATTCATAGTCTCCCGTGGTTGAGTTCGGCGGCCCGGCATTTGGGTATGAAACTACCTCCAAGTGGAGAAATAGATTTTCTTGTTCTCCATCGTATCTATGGTGTTTTGGCGTTAGAGGTAAAAAGTGGGATATATCGCGTAGATGGCCCTATTTTTGTACATCTCAAAACAAATAATAATGTCGATGTCGTAAAGCAAACACGTAACAATGTCCATGGATTAGCCCGTTGGTTAGGTGGAGCAACAACGTTACGGTTGCGTATTGGTTATGGTTTTATTTTTCCTGATAGCCATTTCGATAATAAAGTTATAAATACAGCAATGGTTGATGCGTCTGTAAGACCATTTAGAAAAATATTCGTTGATAAAAGCCAACTCCCGGAAATTGCAAAGTACACTATTGAGATAATGCAATACTGGAAATCTGCATTAGGAAATAATGATTTAGGAAGTGAACGACTTCAATTAATAATCAAATCTATATGCCCGCAATTTGATGGTACGCCTGACTGGGGAACCCGAATTATTTATGATAATCAACTCTGGTTAAGACTCACACATGAACAAATTAAGGTCATTGAACTCCTGTCAGAATATCAACGATTTGTTGTAACTGGATGGCCAGGAACAGGAAAGACTTTGATTGGGATTGAATTCGCCAGGCGATTGGTTAAAGAACAAAAAAAAGTTTTATTTATTACTTTTAATAACCGTCTTTCTGAATACATTCGACAACAAACTCCAGTTTCATTATGCGACGTTTTTACTTGGCACAAACTCTGTCATCAGGCTCGTAATAGATTAGCCCTGCCTCCCGAGTCTCCAACAGGCTGGTTTGAATCAGGATGCTGCGAGGATTTGCTTAGTGCATTAAAGAAAAACAAGCTAAAGGATTATGATGTTTTAATTATTGACGAAGCACAGGCGTTACATTCTTCGTGGTTGGAAACCTTATTTTGTTGGTTTGAAAATAAAAAAATTATTGCATTTTGTGATGAAACCCAAACGTTCTCTTTTGAAAAAGGGACGAATCACATTGATCTTCAACGGATAATTAATTCTCAATTTTCCTTCAGCTTAACTATTGTGTTAAGATGTCCTAAAGCCGTTACTGATTATTTAATGGCTATCAGGCCTTCATCATATCAAATTACGTCCCCCAGAAATAACGAACCCGATACGTTAAAAGAATTAGTTGTTATCGATCCACTTTCCACATTGCTTAATGAAATCTTACGACTGAAAGAAAGTTCTGTGCCATCTGATGAGATTACCGTCCTTGTCCCTACGGATTTAGTGAAAAACTTCCTCCAGAAAGACATGAAAACTTTTGATATAAATATTGAAACTGTATCTCGTTTTCGTGGTATGGAATCACCTGTTGTTATTACACTGGATTCCGAAAACATGGAGGATGCTCAATTATTTTGTGCTTATTCAAGAGCCACAACTGCTTTCATTGCAATTTATGACTCGGAGAAATTAGCATGGAGAGAAAATAATAACTTTCTGCATAAACTGGTTAATAGAGAGGAAATTCAGAGAGCAATTAATGAAGCAAAACATAACTCTTCCTCCAAAGCTATTATGGCTAATTTTTTCAGCGAAGGGGAACTGAAACTCAACACTGTAAAATTAGCATGGTCAAAAAACCTTTCTTCATGGCTTATTGAGTTTGATGAAGAAAATTCTCCAGCGGAAACGTGGGTTGATTATTTATATTCCCACCATACTTACCCAATTATATATTGGTTCAGAGATTCACGGAGAGTTGTTTATTACATTGCAAATCAACAATTAGAATTAAACACATTATACATAGGAACACAATTATCAATAAAAAATTGTGCCATATGTGAAAAGATGATACCTTTTGATTCTGAGAATAATTGTTTGCTTTGTAATAAGAAAACTGAAGAATCGTCACCAACCAGATATGAAATTAATGAAATTCGCGAGTTTGATTTAACAATCTCTCAGGATAATTTTAATTCAGCTGTTCAAAAAGAAAAGAGACGATTATTACCCATACCGTTAGCGGCGGCTAGTGCCCGAAGAGTGGCATTTGAAAAGTCATATAGAAATAAAGTACTAAGTGAATCATTACCTGGCGGAAAACTTCTCTACAGAAGTGCATTAGCTTTTATACAGGCTTGGGTTGCGTTATTACCACCAGATAAAACACTAGTATTGGATGAGATAACAGATGCACTACGTAAACGCTATATTCATCTTGAGCAATTAGATCGCTCTGAATTAAGGAATGCTTTAGCCTGTGCATTATCAACTTGCTACAATAAAAAGTATCTTATTAAAGTTGAAAAAGGGAAATATCTACCTATTGACGACTAATAACTATTATATAACTCTATTTAAGGTTAGGGTGGACATGTTTATTAGGCTTTTTTCTCGGCTGTGTAGAGAATACAAAAGTTCTGAAGGCACTTAAGTCACACATTTTCTTTGAAGATCAGTATGTGCATTTGATCGTGGCTGTAAGATCCTTATGACAGTAACTCCGAACTTGCCGAATGTGAAACATCATGTATTGTCGCTGACAAACCATTTAGTCATTAAGACTGAATTGTATTAGCTCAAAATTGACTTGGTAGTTTTCACCGGTAGCACACAAGCGAACATGACGATCTGCTTCGAGCGAGGACCGGACGTAAAACAATTGTAAAAAAACTATTTAACTCAGGCAGACATGTAAAGGCTCAGTGAAAATGTCTAATCACTGGCTCGTTAGAAATGTCCATATATTGAAAAGGCCGCTGCGAAAATGTCTCCCGCAGCGGCCTCTTTAGCATAACGTCATTGTGCGCATCATTTTTAATTATGGGTTTAACTCAAATTGTTCCCCATTTATTAATTTTCGCAATAAATCAAGTGCCTCAGATGAGTATTTTCCGACACCACTTTTCCCAGATTTAATGAAAACATGATAATTGTTGTCTGATGCTTTAATGTTGAAGTCGGTTAGTTTTCTTAATTTCTCGAATTCTTGATTAACATAGTGCCACGATCCCATGTCGAGAATCCTTGCCAGATCAGACATTGTATATGGGAAACTAGCATTTAGTGCCTGCCCATTATTGAGTTCAGCGATACCATACATTTTTGCTAATGCATCATCATGCTCTGCAATATCGCGGAACATCTCAAAATCGTAAGGAAGCTCTTGTTTAACAAGGGATTCTGATGCGAATGTGTACGTTCTGGCTAGAAATGCACGCACCAGTTTTGGATTAACACTAATTTCCGGTGTATTAGATGATAACGCATCAAAAATCCAACCAAAATCATTTGCGTATATCACCTTGATTCGAATGCTTTTATTCTCACCAACACCGATCAGCAATTCCTTCTGATGAGAACCAGTGGCTTCGCAGTCCTTACTGAAGGAGACAAGATAAATATTTGGAATCAATGCATTATTGGGAGCGATGATTTCATCTATATCAGAGAGAATTGCCTTTATGTTTTCATCATTGATGCTGTACCCAAAGAAAAACAAAGGGTGTTCAGCAAAATATGTTAGCAACTTAGCACTGATATATTTCTTACGTTTATAGAAATCAACATAATCTTCATTTGTAATAACAATACTTTCAACTTCATGACTGCTACCATGAATTTTCATGATTTCGCCATAAGATGAATAATTCACTTTAACAACGTTATGACCAACTATTGCCTGATAATTGTCAAATATTTTTTCTAATGTGTCGTCATAATTTGTTGTGATTATTGCATGAGGTTTTACTTTCCTTAATTTCTGAACTTCCTCTGTATATTTCATGTTCGAGAAATCAACGGAGTTTGATAATTCATTCAGAATGGATGCAATTTCATGCTTAATATAAATATCTTTTGGAGTCGTTCCTTCAAAGTATGTCTCTGGATAGCGATCCTTACCATCATCCCAAGCCCATTCAGCATAGAAGTCACAAAAATCGCTAGCAATCAATGGTTTGTTATCACCCTTTGTTTGGCTGTAGTAACCATAAGGGCGTTTGATCAAGGGGCAGATTTCCGCAAGTTGCTTCAGTAGACCTTCCCAGTCAGGCGCTTTTATATATCGTTGTGAAATACCTGCACCCATGAATAAAATGGGTTGGACTTGTAAGCTTTCAAGGCAAGATTTAACATCTTCGATTATTTCTTCTTGATATTCCGTAAAGTCCATATAGTTACCTCAGGGATAGGTGATTGCTATGTGATGCACCGCGAAGCGGTTAGGGGCTTTGTGACACCCGAACTTTACCCCGGTTTCCCGGCGTTTCCTTTGTATATAATATCATTGAAGTTATTTGCGTTTCTCAGAAATCTTCTTAGGATGTGATTGCAATAGCTGCGACACAACGCACACATCGCGGCTGATCAGTGAGTATGAAGTGGTTTACTTAATTTGGCCGCCTGAATAGAGAGACAAAATGTCTGCTTTTGGCACAGGGCTGTCGGTGCCCAACCGAGGAGCAGCTCATCATTTTTTACCCAATCCGGAAACTCGCCGTCGAAAGAGTAGATCCATTCTGCTGTTTCAAGCGTCCAGTGAAGCGTAAGAGACGGCCATGCCGATGCAGGTTTATTCACACACATTTTTTCTTTGTTCTCCAGACCGGTTGGATATGATGGCAGCACCCAATGGCACTAGGTGAAGGCCTACTTAAATACATGCTCTGCCCTCTACTCAGTTCCCTTGCTCCGGGCGAAAACGCTTATCCAGATCAGTCGCCAGCTGTTCAATACTCTTCGTTGAGCCTGCGTAAATCTTACTGAGAACAAACTCAATGATCCGATAGGCCTGGTCAATATCAAAAACACTGACGCTGTCCTGTTCATGGCTTCCCGCATTCCCCAGCCATTTGATTGCCATCAGTGCAGCTTTATGTTCACTGAACTGTTCAGGGAGTGCTTCAATCCTGAGGTGGAGAGAACGCATTTCCGGAACACCTAGCGCAGTCATCAGTTCTTCAAGAGCAATGCGTATCGCATTTGCCGCAGGGCCAGGTGCGCTCAGAAAGAGTCCGAACGACTGCATTACAGGCTGGGCCACATTTTTCGGGCAATTTGGAGGAATAGTAAATGCCGGTAACGCTGGCGTGAAGTGTCTGGCATGAAAAAGCTCGTAATGGGGCTCATCTCCGTCTTCCCCATGATTTTGATGAACGCCACCGCTGCCACTAACAGCGACAACCGTTCCACAACGGGCACGTTCACATTTCAGCAAGCAGCTGAAGACAAGAAAGATATCCTCATATTCTCCCTCTGGCTCCTGCCAACGAGCGACAGACTCCGGAAGTGCAGCGTAATTAAAAGTTCCTTCCTGAATTGTCAAAGAAGTTGAGTGACAGGATGGGCATGCCCAGTTAGGGCAATTATTTTCGGTAAAATGAGTCAAAAGTGATGGATTCATGGTTTTTTTTCTTCCGTAATTACTGGTGTATCTGTTTACTGTTATTACAGTCAGTCTATTATTTCAGATGGTTTTTCATTTTCGGGAGACCAGTAGCCACCGCTACCAGGGTAGGTTTCTGCACCCAGTAGGAAATGGGTTCCACAGAAATTACATTCAAAGCGGTAATCAACTAAATCCCCCCATACCATCTTCTCAGCACACTCACGAAAGCTGTATTGACTCCAGCTATTCGTCGTTTCAATTTCGGACAGCGTTCCTTCATCCACCGCGTTTCTGGCAATACGAATTGCTTTTCATAGTTGATCTGGTGCCCGGATAACATATTTCACGCACAGTTAATTTAGTGATACCTAGTGTTGTTGCTCATGGATACGCCAGGCCCATCGTCTATAGGTTGATTATCATTCATCATGTGGGCAGTCAGAGGAAGAAGTTTTCGTATCTCATCTTAATGTTTCCTCGACCAAATGTCAGCGTAAGCGAGGGTCGGCTGGTCATAATCTGATGTATCCGACAAAGTGGTGTCCACCAAATAAGTAATGGTAACCAAAGTGTCAGATATGCAGAAAAATGTGATGTCCTAGTGGCCTACACTGACGTACTATGCAGACGATACCCGTTACATTACAATTGAATAAGAAAGCCTGTGCCATAATTCCGCTGTTTCAGATTAATGCAAAATTCGTGGACTATGAGGGACGACACATGCTGTTATCCACCACATCAGCATCCAAAACTTCCGGGCAGTGCGACAGGCCGAATGGTATCCTGGCCCAGGCCTCAATTGTTCGATGGGTCCGGGAGATTCAGGAAAATCGACCATTATTGGAGCGATTGACCTGGTACTTGGCGTAAGAAGATCGTTTACGTTCAGTGATGCAGATTTTCACTTGAAGAACACGGCCACGCCGATCTACATCAGCATAACGCTCGGGCTGCTCTGTAAGCAGCTCTGCAATCCGCTCCATTGACTTTTAGAGATTCTCTGGCACTCTAACTTCCGCTTTTGGCACAGAACTGCCTGTCAGATTAGGTTTGGCTCTTTGCAATAGATGTGTCAGGTCAAATCTGAGCTAATACAGCTGAATAGTTTTTATACCACATGCAAAATAACTGCCCTACCCCAGATCAATACACTCCTCTGAACACCTCTTTCCTGTGCCATTCCACAAACTGCTCGCCTGGATAATTTTCTTTAACCGGCGGCAACGCAATCGCTTTTCCCGCAAAATCCCAGAACAGCCGCTGTACCACCCCACCACCATTTACCGCGCCTGAAACCATCACACGCATATTTTCATCCAAACCAATCGAACCACGATCAAACGCTTTATGATGGATTGCGCACAATGCCAGGCCATTAGGTACTTCACAAGGGCCATGGTGCTGCTTCCATCTGATATGGGCAGCTTCCACAGCAATCGGCGCATTATCGTGGCGCATGTTAAAGCCGCAGATAGCGCACTGATAATTGTAAGCACGTAGCACCATCTGGCGGAACTTCGGATCGCGTTGACGGAGAAAGGTTCGAGTATCAAAACCCATCTCGTCAGCGATGTATTCCTGAATACTGGCCGGGAAATGCGCCTCCAGAAGCTGCTGCGCCAGCGTATCAATTAACCTGTGATTTTTTGCCACCAACGCAAAATTATCGGCATCAAATCCACCCGCGACATTATATTCGATGAGCTCACGTCGGGGCGGCTGGCGGCTACCATTGGTTGAGCACAGTTCCGCGTTTTGTAGTTCCCAGAAGCCATCGCCCTTCAGACGCCAGAACGGCATGTCCGGACGCTGGTCACGGCGCTGCGGTCCATAACGTTCCAGAAGGTCCAACAGGGGCTCGTAGATTTCAGAACCATAGTTAAACAGGCGATCATGACCCTGCCGATAGCGTGAGAGGACGTGCAGTAGCAATAATGGCTTATGTGGCGCACGCTGTTCGCCTTTGCGCCAGATAGTAATATTTGATATCGCTTGCTTTAAAGTTTTGTCAGAGGTCATTACGTTGAAAAATCCATGAGCACATATTTGCGATGATGCTCGCAACTTTATGTACGTTCAAGGCATTATTGCAGACATCTTTTTTTGTCTGTCGACTCTTTACCTGGCAGATGGAATTCTGATAACAACGGTAAAAAATACAACGACCAACCAGCCCTTATCGGGCTGGTTGGTCATTTTAATTTAAACATCAGCCGAGAAATAAAGGCATTCAATTCACTCAACATTACCCCGAATGATCTTCGCAAAATCAAACGGACTCACCGCCTTCTCCCGATTCGCATCCAAGAAGTCAGCCCACCACTGCAGCATCAGTCTGCGCTCATCCAGATGCTCGACCTTATGAATATAAGCCGCACGCACAGAGTTACGCTCCATATGGCTCATCTGCCGTTCAACCGCATCCCTCGACCACAATCCCGATTCTATCAACGAGCTACATGCCATCGTCCTGAAACCATGCCCACAAACCTCTATCTTAGTGTCATAACCCATAACGCGCAGAGCCTTGTTTACCGTATTTTCACTCATCGGTTTACGATGGTCGTGATCGCCAATGAAAACAAAATCGCGATCGCCACTAAGTTTGTGCACCTGTTTAAGGATTGCTAACGCCTGACGAGATAACGGCACCAAATGAGGTGTATGCATTTTTGAGCCGCGCTGGGAGTGCTTTATCCCTTCAATAGCCTCGCGCTCTGCGGGTATCGTCCACATTGATGTTTCAAAATCGATCTCAGACCAACGAGCAAAACGCAATTCGCTGGAGCGGATGAAGACAAGGAGGGTTAACTCAATGGCAAGCCGAGTCAAAGGCCTGCCGGTATAGCTATCAATGCGCTGAAGCAGTTCGGGAGTACGTCTCAACTCTAACGCAGGCCTATGCTGCCGGTTACTTGAAGCAACAGCACCGGCCATCTCCTGTGCCGGATTATAATCAAGCAAACCACTCTGTACGGCATAACGCATAATTGCCGTAGTTCGCTGTTGCAGCCGTGACGCAACTTCAAGACGTCCAGACATCTCTACGGCTTTTATCGGGGCTAACAAATCCCGTGTTTTAAGCTCGGCTATATTACGTTTGCCAATGGCTGGAAAGAGATTGTCCTCCAGGCTTTTCAGCACTCGTCGGCTATGTTCTTCCGTCCACTTTTTATTCGTGGCGTGCCACTCAATAGCAAGTTGTTCGAAAGTACGTGCTTCTTCCTGCTCAACCTTATCATTTTTCTTTTTATCTCCCGGATCGATGCTGTTTGCCAAAAGCTTACGAGCTTCATCACGGCGGGCTCTAGCATCTGCAAGAGAAACTTCAGGATATACACCTAAAGCCAGCATCTTTTGCTTTCCGCCATAGCGGTACTGCAGACGCCAGTATCTTGAACCATTTGGGTGGACGAGAAGATGCATACCATTGCCATCGGTCAGTTTGTATTGCTTATCCGTTGGCTTGGCAGTTCTGACCTTGATATCTGTTAACGCCATGCTTATCCCCTCCCTGTTGGTACAAGCATTATCGAACCAGAAATACCATCATCTGTACCAACATCTGTTGGTAGATGTACGTTGAAGTTGGTTGACCTTGAGAGAGTTAATATAGCGGGAATGATGGGTAAATACTGGATTTCAGGCACAAAAAAAGACGTCTGTTGACGTCTATTGATGTTCCGATGGTGCCGAAGGCCGGACTCGAACCGGCACGTATCTCTACGGTTGATTTTGAATCAACTGCGTCTACCGATTTCGCCACTTCGGCACTGCAAGTAGTATGCGGAAAACGGGTGCATTATACCTTTCAGCGATCCACGTGCAACACTTATCCGTTGTTCAATGAGTTAAGTGCTGAAAAAATCGTCGCCGGGGTCACATTGGGTTCGTTTTTTGGGCGAAGTATGGCGTGTCTATCGGGGATAACGGTGGCAAACAACACGGGCGCAGCATACGGCGCCCCTACGCATAATATCGGGGATAACTGTGGCAAACGGCACGGGCACGGCATGCGGCGTCCCTACGGATGACACGGGGTTAACTATGGCAAACAGCACGGGCGCGGCGTGCGGCGCCCTTACGGAAGACATCGGCGATAATGTGCGCCTGTGCATAGCGTTATCAGCAGTAGCGCGCTGCAGAGTTCCCAGAAACAAAAAAGGCGTAACCGCATGGCTACGCCTTTTTAAATCGTCTGTCGTGCCGCTACTTGCGTTTTAGCAGCATATACACGCTGATCAACAGGAACAGCATGCTTGGCAGCAACGCGCCCAGTACCGGCGGCATGTTGTACACCAGGCTCAGCGGGCCGAATATCTGGTCCAGCACGTAGAACAGGAAGCCGAAGCTGATACCGGTCACCACACGCACGCCCATCGGCACGCTGCGCAGCGGCCCGAAGATGAACGACAGCGCCATCAGCATCATCACCGCGACGGACAGCGGCGAGAACACTTTGCTCCACATGTTCAGCTGGTAGCGGTTGGCTTCCTGGCCGCTTTGTTTCAGGTACTTCACGTAGTTGTGCAGGCCGCTGATCGAAAGCGAGGTTGGGTCCAGCGCCACCACGCCCAGTTTGTCCGGGGTCAGGTTGGTTTTCCATTCGCCAGTCAGCGTCTGGGTGCCGGTCACCTGCTTTTCATTGGTCAGGTCGGAGGTATCCACCTGCGAAAGCTTCCACACGCCGTCTTCAAAGCTGGCGGTGGCGGCATAGCGCACCGTCTCCAGCCTGCGCTGGTCGTTGAAGTGGTAGATGTTGACGCCGGAAAGCTCTTTCTCGCCCGCCACGCGCTCAATGTAGATGAAGTCGTTGCCGTCCTTCGCCCACAGGCCGTTTTTGGTGGAAAGCAGCGAGCCGCCGTACATCTGCTGCGCACGGTAGTTGCGCGCCATCTGGTCGCCCTGCGGTGCCACCCACTCGCCAATCGCCATGGTCAACAGCACCAGCGGGATAGCGGTTTTCATCACCGAGCCGGCGATCTGCATGCGGGTAAAACCGGAAGCCTGCATCACCACCAGTTCACTGCGCGTCGCCAGTTGCCCCAGCCCGAGCAGTGCGCCCAGCAGTGCGGCCATCGGGAAGAAGATCTCGATGTCTTTCGGTACGCTCAGCAGGGTAAACATCCCGGCGCTCAGCGCCGTGTACTCGCCCTGGCCCACTTTACGCAGCTGATCGACGAACTTGATGATGCCGGAAAGCGACACCAGCATGAACAACGTCATGATGATGGTGTTGAAAATCGTCTTACCGATATATCGGTCTAAAACGCCAAACATCAGGCCGCTCCTCTCAGGCGTGCGCGCAGCTTACGCATCGGCACCGTATCCCACAGGTTTAGCGCCAGCGCGATCGCAAAGTACGCCGCGTTGACCACCCAAAGCCATATCATCGGGTCCAGTTTGCCCTTGCCGCCGTTGGAACGCAGCGACGTCTGCAGCAGGAAGAAAATCAAATACAGCAGGATGGCCGGCAGCATGCTCAGCACGCGGCCCTGGCGCGGGTTGACCACGCTGAGCGGTACCACCAACAGCGCCATGATCACCACGGAAAGCACCAGCGTCAGGCGCCAGTGGAACTCGGCGCGCGCGTCCGGGTCGTCAGACTCCAGCAGCGTCTGCATCGACATCTGCTCGGCCTGGTTGCCGTCCACGGCGACCGTGCGGTGACCGACCACGGCTTTGTAGTCGTTGAAATCGGTAATGCGGAAGTCACGCAGCAGCGCGGTGCCTTCGAAGCGGGTGCCCTTGTCCAGCGTCACCACCTGCGAACCGTCTTTCATCTGGTTGATCTGGCCATGCTCAGCCACCACCACGGATGGGCGTTGGTTGCCGTTCGGCCGCAGTTGCGCCAGGAACACGTCGTTGAAGGTGCTGCCTTTTACGTTGCCGATAAACAGCACCGCGTTGCCGTCTTGCGAAGGTTTGAACTGCCCTTCCGCCAACCCGGCGATGCTGGGGTTGGCTTTGGCTTCGCTGATTACCACGTCCTGATAGCGCGAGGCCATGGGCCCGGCCCAGAACACGTTGACCGCCGCCACGGCAGAGGTGATCAGCGCCAGCACCATCGCGGCGATAATCAGGGTGCGTTTACCCAGCCCGCAGGCATGCATCACGGTGATTTCGCTGTCGGTATACAGCCGCCCAAGCGTCATCAATAAGCCGAGAAACAGGCTTAACGGCAGGATTAGCTGCGCCATCTTCGGCACACCCAATGCGAGCAATGAAAGGACTAAATTTGTCGGGACATCGCCGTCCACCGCATCGCCTAACACCTTGACCAGGTTCTGACAAAAGAAGATCAGAAGCAGGATGAAAAGGATCGCGATTTGGCTCTTTAGCGTTTCCCGTACCAGATATCTTATGATGATCACGCTTATTACGCCTGTGAAAACTTGTCTTTTTGCAGGAAAATCGATAGTTTCATCGCTAATCCGCCATTTATTCTCATCATATGGCAACCAACACAGCTAAAATAGTATTACAACATCTAGCATTTGGGTGTCCTATAGGAACTTACTTATAGTCGCCAAAACAGAGCAATTTACGCCGTTCAGGTTAACATAGTTAGTTAACTCAATGGCGGGAGATCGTTACGGAGTACGTTATTCTAGCCGTAGCGCCTGCCTTTGTCTTTAAGATTCAGGAGAGTGCATGGAGTTCAGTGTAAAAAGCGGTAGCCCGGAAAAACAGCGCAGTGCCTGTATTGTAGTCGGCGTTTTCGAACCGCGCCGCTTGTCCCCTATCGCAGAACAACTCGACAAAATCAGTGATGGTTATATCAGCGCTTTGCTGCGCCGTGGCGAACTGGAAGGTAAAGTCGGGCAGACGTTACTGCTGCACCATGTGCCTAACATTCTCTCCGAACGCATCCTGTTGATTGGCTGTGGCAAAGAGCGCGAGCTCGATGAACGCCAGTACAAACAGGTGATTCAAAAAACCATCAATACCCTTAACGATACCGGCTCCATGGAAGCGGTCTGCTTCCTGACCGAGCTGCACGTGAAAGGCCGCAACACTTACTGGAAGGTGCGCCAGGCGGTGGAAACCGCAAAAGAAACGCTCTACACCTTCGATCAGCTGAAAAGCAATAAAGTGGAGCCGCGCCGTCCGCTGCGCAAAATGGTGTTCAATGTGCCGACCCGCCGTGAGCTCACCAGCGGTGAACGCGCTATCCAGCACGGTCTGGCCGTCTCTTCCGGTATCAAGGCAGCGAAAGATCTCGGCAATATGCCGCCGAACATCTGTAACGCCGGCTACCTGGCCTCTCAGGCTCGTCAACTGGCGGATGCCTTCAGCACCAACATCACCACCCGCGTCATCGGCGAACAGCAGATGAAAGAGCTGGGGATGAACGCCTATCTGGCGGTTGGCGCAGGGTCGCAGAACGAATCGCTGATGTCGGTGATGGAATATAAAGGCAACCCGAACCCGGACGCCAAGCCGATTGTGCTGGTGGGTAAAGGGCTGACCTTCGACTCCGGCGGTATCTCGATCAAACCTGCCGACAGCATGGACGAGATGAAGTACGACATGTGTGGCGCCGCCACCGTGTACGGCGTGATGCGCGTGGTGGCGGAATTGAACCTGCCGCTGAACGTGATCGGCGTACTGGCAGGCTGTGAAAACATGCCGGGCGGCAGCGCTTACCGTCCGGGCGACGTGCTGACCACCATGTCCGGCCAGACCGTCGAGGTGTTGAACACCGACGCCGAAGGCCGCCTGGTGCTGTGCGACACCCTGACCTACGTTGAGCGTTTCGATCCGGAGCTGGTGATTGACGTTGCTACCCTGACCGGCGCCTGCGTGATTGCGTTGGGCCACCACATCACCGGCCTGATGTCGAACCACAACCCGCTGGCACACGAACTGATCGGCGCGTCCGAACAGGCCGGTGACCGCGCGTGGCGCTTGCCGATGTCCGACGAGTACTATGAGCAGTTGGACTCCAATTTTGCCGATATGGCAAACATTGGCGGCCGTCCGGGCGGGGCTATTACCGCAGCCTGCTTCCTGTCGCGCTTTACCCGCAAGTACAGCTGGGCGCACCTGGATATCGCCGGCACCGCCTGGCGTTCCGGCAAAGCCAAAGGCGCAACCGGTCGTCCGGTAGCGATGCTGGCGCAGTTCCTGCTCAATCGCGCGGGGCTGAACGGCGACGATTAAATCTGAGCGGTAATTCAGGTATAATCCCCAAGGGTACAGCATGCTGTACCCTTGTGTTTTTAGTAATGCTGCACAATTTTATAAACCCAATAGCTTTCGAGTTGCAGCAAGGCGGCAACCGAGAGAATCCCCAGGAGCTTACACGGGTAAGTGACTGGGGTGAGGGAGGGCAGCCAACACGGCTGCAGCTTGAAAGATGAAGGGGTTATATGAAACAGGCTACGTTCTATTTAATTGAACATGCGGAACCGGCAGGTGCGCTCAGCGCGCATGAGGCCGTGGCCTGCGCCGTTGCCGCCGAACGCTGGCGCTCCGGCAAGCGGGTGTTGATCGCCTGCGAAAGCCAGGAACAGGCCCAGCGGCTGGACGAAGCGCTGTGGCAGCGCGATCCGCACCAGTTCGTGCCGCACAATCTGGCCGGCGAAGGGCCGCACTACGGTGCCCCGGTCGAGCTGTGCTGGCCCGGCAAACGCGGCAACTCACCGCGCGATCTGCTGATCGCCCTGCTGCCGCAGTTTGCAGATTTTGCTACTGCTTTCCATGAAGTGGTAGACTTCGTCCCTTACGAAGACACCTTAAAACAGTTGGCGCGCGACCGATATAAAGCCTATCGCAGCGTCGGCTTCCATTTGACCACGGCAACGCCGCCAACTCACTGAACAACGATATAAAATGGAAAAGACAAACAGTCATCTCGATACCGCATACGACCCGAAAGAGATCGAACAGAAGCTGTACGATCACTGGGAAAACCAGGGTTACTTCAAGCCAAACGGTGATACCAGCCAGGAAAGCTTCTGCATCATGATCCCGCCGCCGAACGTTACCGGCAGCCTGCACATGGGTCACGCTTTCCAGCAGACCATCATGGACACCATGATCCGTTACCAGCGCATGCAGGGTAAAAATACCCTGTGGCAGGCCGGTACCGACCATGCCGGTATCGCCACCCAGATGGTGGTTGAGCGCAAGATCGCCGCAGAAGAAAACAAAACTCGCCATGACTATGGCCGCGATGCGTTCATCGACAAAATCTGGCAGTGGAAAGCGGAATCCGGCGGCACCATCACCCGCCAGATGCGTCGCCTGGGCAACTCCGTGGACTGGGAGCGCGAGCGCTTCACCATGGACGAAGGCCTGTCCAACGCGGTACGCGAAGTGTTTGTCCGTCTGCACAAAGAAGATCTGATCTACCGCGGCAAACGCCTGGTGAACTGGGATCCGAAACTGCGCACCGCCATCTCCGACCTGGAAGTGGAAAACCGCGAGTCCAAAGGCTCCATGTGGCACCTGCGCTACCCGCTGGCTGACGGCGCCAAAACTGCCGAAGGCAAAGATTACCTGGTGGTCGCCACCACCCGTCCGGAAACCGTGCTCGGTGATACCGGCGTAGCGGTAAACCCGGAAGACCCGCGCTACAAAGATTTGATCGGCAAAGAAATCATTCTGCCGCTGGTGGGCCGTCGCATCCGCATCGTCGGTGACGAGCACGCCGATATGGAAAAAGGCACCGGCTGCGTGAAAATCACCCCGGCGCACGACTTTAACGACTACGAAGTCGGTAAACGTCACGGCCTGCCGATGATCAACATTCTGACTTTCGACGGCGATATCCGCCAGGAAGCGGAAGTGTTCAACACCCTCGGCGAAATCTGCACCGATTACTGCAACGAAATCCCGGCCCAGTTCCGTGGCCTGGAGCGTTTCGCGGCGCGTAAAGCGGTGGTTGCCGCCTTTGACGAATTGGGCCTGCTCGACGAGATCAAACCGCACGACCTGACGGTGCCTTACGGCGACCGCGGCGGCGTGGTGATCGAACCCATGCTGACCGACCAATGGTACGTACGTACCGCACCGCTGGCGAAAGTGGCGGTGGAAGCGGTTGAGCAAGGCGAAATTCAGTTCGTGCCGAAGCAGTACGAAAACATGTACTTCAGCTGGATGCGCGACATTCAGGACTGGTGTATCTCTCGTCAGCTGTGGTGGGGTCACCGTATCCCGGCCTGGTACGACGTGAACGGCAAAGTCTACGTGGGCCGCAGCGAAGAAGAAGTACGCAGCGAAAACAACCTGGGCGCCGACGTGGTGCTGACTCAGGACGAAGACGTGCTGGACACCTGGTTCTCTTCCGGCCTGTGGACCTTCTCTACCCTGGGCTGGCCAGAGCAGACCGACGCGCTGAAAACCTTCCACCCGACCAGTGTGATGGTCAGCGGCTTCGACATCATCTTCTTCTGGATTGCGCGCATGATCATGCTGACCATGCACTTCATGAAGGACGAAAACGGCAAGCCGCAGGTTCCGTTCAAGACGGTCTACATGACCGGTCTGATCCGCGACGACGAAGGGCAGAAGATGTCCAAGTCGAAAGGCAACGTGATCGACCCGCTGGACATGGTTGACGGCATCTCGCTGGAAGACCTGCTGGAAAAACGCACCGGCAACATGATGCAGCCGCAGCTGGCGGAGAAAATCCGCAAGCGCACCGAGAAGCAGTTCCCGAACGGCATCGAGCCGCACGGCACCGACGCCCTGCGCTTCACCCTGGCGGCGCTGGCCTCTACCGGCCGTGACATCAACTGGGATATGAAGCGTCTGGAAGGCTACCGCAACTTCTGTAACAAGCTGTGGAACGCCAGCCGCTTCGTACTGATGAACGCGGAAGGTCAGGACTGCGGCTTCAACGGCGGCGAGAAAGTGCTGTCGCTGGCGGACCGCTGGATCCTGGCCGAATTCAACCGTACGGTGAAGGCATACCGCGAAGCGCTGGACACCTACCGCTTCGATCTGGCCGCCAACATCCTGTACGAATTCACCTGGAACCAGTTCTGTGACTGGTACCTGGAGCTGACCAAGCCGGTCGTGAGCAACGGCAGCGAAGCGGAACAGCGCGGTACCCGCCACACGCTGATCACCGTGCTGGAAGCCCTGCTGCGCCTGGCGCACCCGGTGATCCCGTTCATTACCGAAACCATCTGGCAGCGCGTGAAAACCCTGACCGGCGAAACCGCAGACACCATCATGCTGCAACCCTTCCCAGAGTACGACGCCGCGTTGGAAGACGCGCAGGCGCTGAACGATCTGGAATGGATCAAGCAGGCGATCACCGCGGTGCGTAACATCCGCGCCGAGATGAATATCGCTCCGAGCAAACAGCTGGAAGTGCTGCTGCGCAACTGCAGTGCCGACGCTCAGCGTCGCGTGCAGGAGAACCAGAGCTTTATTGAGCGTCTGGCGCGTCTGGAGTCTATCGCCCTGCTGCCTGCGGGTGACAAAGGCCCGGTATCGGTCACCAAACTGGTGGACGGCGCCGAGCTGCTGATCCCTATGGCCGGCTTTATCGATAAAGACGCCGAAATCGCGCGTCTGTCGAAAGAGATGGGCAAGCTGGATGCAGAAATCGCCTCGATCGAAGGCAAGCTGGCCAACGAAGGCTTTGTAGCGCGCGCGCCGGAAGCCGTGGTCGCCAAAGAGCGCGAACGTCTGGCAGCCTGCAAAGAAGGTAAAGTGAAGCTGCAGGAACAGCAGGCGACCATCACCGCGCTGTAATCTTTCGGTTCACTGCAACAGTTGAAAAACAGCGGGGATTTCCCCGCTGTTTTTTTATCGCCGTTGCATCAGCCATATAAATACCCAATAGATTTCGAGATGCAGGAAGGCGGCAAGTGAGCGAAGCCCCAGGAGCTTACATAAGTAAGTGACTGGGGTAAGAAAACGCAGCCAACACATCTGCAGCTTGAAAGATGAAGGGTATAGATGTTATTACAAGATATTAAAGCTGCATGGACGCCGCCGAGATATAACCCCGGCGCGTTTTTGTCTGCACAAAAAACGATATTCCGGAGCCCTTCGGGTTCTTTTTATGGCGAGTGTAACTATGACAACAGCAACCCCAGTACGTCTTCTGGTGCGCCCAATAACGGCTGACGATAATGCCGCTATTGCTAATGTCATTCGCGAAGTCTCTGCCGAGCACGGCCTGACGGCGGACAAAGGCTATACCGTTTCCGACCCCAATCTGGACGTCTTGTATCAGCTATACAGCCTGCCACGCAGCGCTTATTGGGTGATAGAAGTCGATGGCCGGATTGCCGGCGGTGGCGGCGTGGCCCCGCTGCAGGGCGGTGACGACGATATTTGCGAATTACAGAAAATGTATTTCCTGC
>Ga0308167_1001967_pt1 | contig 20879 bp, 18 predicted proteins | sample PhyCR1_2_FD_202138 | JGI IMG/M metagenome (GOLD analysis project Ga0308167, IMG submission 202138) | Phyllosphere microbial communities from UC Gill Tract Community Farm, Albany, California, United States - DLSLRC.R1 | ecosystem: Host-associated > Plants > Phyllosphere > Unclassified | place... | reverse complement strand
ATTATCATTTGCTTTCTTATCTACACTTTTCGCGAGTCGTCATGGCAACCGTTTCAGCTCAGGAACAGCGTTTCAACGCTCAGTCGATGATCTTCCGGCAGAATGACCGTCCACTGGCGGAAAGTCTACATGACCGCCTGCAACAGCAGCGTAGCTATCTGCTTGATTCGATAAGATTTAGCCAGCCAGCTCCGCGCGAGACGCTGACTCTCGCAGCCTGGTCACAATCAGAGGCTTTTGCCCCACTTATCCGGCGTTACAGCGATTATCTCTATCGCGATCATCCTGATGCGGTGCGTGAAGCAAAGCCAGTGCTCTCTCTCTGGGCGCAATGGTATTTTGGTCTGCTGCTGCCATCGCTGATCATGGCGTTGTTGCAGGAGTCGCGCGCGCTGGACTGCTCGCCAGAGCATATTCGTGTCGGTTTTCATGAGAATGGTCATCCGGCCACGTTCTGGATTGATGTGCAGGAAGATGAAGAAGCCCGCTATCTTAACCCTCAGCAGCGCATTGATCGGCTGATCCAGCAGCACTTGATCCCGGTGGTTAATGGTATTACCCAGCATGGTGATATCAACGCCCGACTCATCTGGAACAACATGGGCTACTCATTCCAGTGGTTCCTGGGTGAGCTGAAAAGTCAGATTGATGAGACGCTGGTGCTGCAACTGGAGCAGTCGCTATTCTTTAACCAGCGACTGCTGGATGGCAGTGAAAATCCGCTCTACCGCACTATGATCCCGCGTAATGGCGAACTGGTCCGTCGTAGCTGTTGCCAGCGTTATCGCATTCCTGATGTCGAACAATGCGGCAACTGCACTCTGAGCAGCAGCTAAACAGACTCAATTACCACGAATTCTCCGTTTATCTCGTTTACAGGCACTGAGGCTTGTGGCAATTTTTACGCCTTCGATCAGCCTGGAGAGAAAGATGAGTCTGGAGTCCGTGCGCCAGTTCTTTGCCGAACACGCCCCTGAAATTGAAATTATTGAACTGGCAGAAAGCACTGCAACGGTCGGAATGGCTGCGCGCGCCCATGGCGTGACGCCAGGAGAGATTGCTAAAACCCTGTCACTGAAAGTGAAAAACGATGTGGTGCTGATTGTGACTCGCGGCGATGCCCGGCTGGACAATCGCAAGCTGAAAGCGGCGCTGGGCGCCAAAGCACGGATGCTGAGCGTAGACGAGGTGATTAACTGGACCGGCCATCCGGTGGGCGGCGTCTGTCCTTTCGGTCTGGAGAATCCGCTGACCGTTTACTGTGATGTCTCACTGCGCAGTTTCGACGAAGTGTTACCCGCCGCTGGCGCTATCCACAGCGCCGTCCGCATCTCGCCACAGCAGATGGCTGAGCTCACTAATGCCCGCTGGATCGACGTGTGCGAAGCGATTTAATGCTTCGCCTCTGCTTATCCAGCCATCACACCCGGCTCCCCGCATCAGGATTTCAGGCGCTTAAATGCTTCTTCGATGATCGACAGCAGCACCGTATTATCGACGCGATGCAGCACATGTACCGAAGCGCCACAATGCTCAGGCACCCCGACCGTGAGCCGAAGTGGCTGACGAAAACGCCAGCTTTTGCCGCGCGTTGCACCAGGACGCAGCTCGATATCAACCCGGTAATCGGTGCCTGACGCGACACGCTGATTCAGCAGCCAGGCCACCACCATCGCATCGTGGATCCAGCATCCTGCCAGTTGCCGGGTCTCTATCGAATAGTCGATCCATGGACGCAGCGTTTCGCGCACAAAATCAGTCAGCGGATGTTCGACGGCGGTAAGGCGGGTTAAATCCTGCTGGGTCAGTAGCGTCTGCGTGGTGACATCCATCGGCACCAGCGTCACGGCAGCACCGCTATGCAACACCTGATGCGCCGCCTCCGGATCCAGGCCGAAGTTGGTGTCCTTGATATAATCATCCAGTGTAAATACGCCACCCATAATGACAATCTCCGCCACAGAGTCTGCCATGTCAGGATAGCGCTGCATCGCCAGCGCCACATTCGTCAGCGGACCAATCGCCACCAGAGTAATCTCGCCCGGATTGTCACAAATCAGTTTGCCGATAGCGTCAGCAGCATCAAACGCATCCGCCGCGATATCCGCTGGCTGACGCACATCCTGCCACAGTTTACCCAGCGCAAGCTGATTGACCCGGTTATCGAGCGTTTCGCGCCACGGCGCAGGATCTTCCTGTAGCGCCTGTGTCGCACCCTGTACGACAGGAATAGATAATCCCAGCCGGACGATCAGATCTTTGGCGACGCGTGCGCCCACTTCACATGGTGTATTACCCGCCACGGTTGTAATTAATTCCAGAGACAGGGCAGGAGACGCTAAGGCCAGCGCAATCGCAAGCCCGTCATCGGTGTTGGCGCCCGCGATACCGTTGCCGGGATCGCAGTCAATAATAATTCTTTTCATATTTTTATAAGTTAACTCTGGCTTTGAGACTTGCAGCCGCAGGATTCACCAATTTCAAGATAATGTGGAAACTCCTTTAATTGCGCTTCGCTCTCTCCCTCTTTCAACATCTGAATCGCAGAGCGGGCCATTTCACGCAATGGCTGGCGCACAGTGGTTAATGTCGGGACATGAAACGATGAGTGATCGGTTCCGTTAAAGCAGACCAGCGCCACATCCTGCGGCACGCGGATTCGATGCTCAGAAAAGGCGCGAAGCGCGCCAATCGCCTGGCCTTCGTTGCTGGTAAACAGCGCACGCGGTACACAACCCCGGGCGATCATAGCTTGTGCCGCCTCGTAGCCGCCCTGTGGAGTGTAACTGGCGGGGAACATCAGTGACTCATCAATCTGCAGGCTGCGATCCTGCATGGCATCGCGCCAGCCCTGAATACGATCCTGCGCGTTAAGCATATCAACCGGCCCACTGATGATACCGACCTGCTGATAACCGTGACTCAACAGATGCGCCGTCACCTGCCAGGCAGCCTGACGCTCATTGACCCGCAGCATGTTAACGCCCGGCTGTGGTTCAACCCGCTCCAGCATGACCAGCGGCGTACCGCTGGCTTTAATCAAATCAATGTAAGGATGGCGATCGACGCTGTTGTAAAACAGTCCATCTACCTGCCGGTTAAGCAGTCCCTGAATTAACTCCAGTTCGCGCTTGCGGTCATCCCCGGCATCACCCAGCAGCATGACGTGACCGTGATTCATCGACTCCTGCAACAACACATGCGCCATTGAGGCCACAAATGGATTGCCGATGTTAGGCACGACCAGCCCAAACGTTTTGGTGTTACCGGAAGCCAGTGCGCGTGCTGCTGCATTGGGCCGGTAACCGGTCGCTTTAATTGCCTCCAGTACCCGCTGACGGGTTGCATCGGCGACCGGACGAGGCCCGTTATTAATGACATAACTGACAACTGCCACTGAGGTGCCTGCCGCTTTCGCAACTTCACTGCGGGTCACTTTTCCCGTTAACGACTTAGGCACATCACGTTCCTCCATAAAAAAACAGGCCGCTTTACACGGCCTGCTGCTTGTCGCTATCGCCTGGCTAATGGCATCCTAAGGCAAAGCTAGATGGCATCTTCAGGCAGATTGAGATTTCGCCCTCGCGTCTCAGGCGCGACAAAGGTGGTAAAGAATCCAATGGCGGCCATTGCCGAGAAATAGACTGCAATCGGCCACCAGTGACCGGTATAAGAAAGCATAGCAGCGGCAATAAGCGGTGCAGTACCACCGGACAAAATCGAGCCCAGTTCCTTAGCCACCGCCATTTTGGTGTAGCGATGGTGAACGCCGAACAGTTCCACGCCCCATGCTGCCTGTACCCCGAAAATACCCAGTGACGCCAGCGCCATCCCGACCACGATAACCGGAATCACCAGCATCGGTTCACGCGTGTCCAGAAGCGTAAAGGCGGGCCAGGCGTAGAACATCAGTAACAGACAGAAGATGCGATAAACGATCCTGCGACCAAAACGGTCAGAGAGCCAGCCCGCTAACGGAATGATCAGGAAACCCAGTAGTGAGGCGAGGAAGACGGCGGTAGTCGGCACGGACTTATCGACCATCAGTACCTTAGCGACATAACCGACGATGAAGCCCTGGGCCAGATAGGAAGGGCCGTTTTCGCCGATACGCAGACCAACCATGGTCCAGAAGGCGCGGGTACGCTGAAAGAAAGACCGCTGATCGACCACTGGCGCAGCCATCACGCCAGCACGTTCCGCTTCCATCTCTGCCTTCCTGCGCTCAAACACCGGCGTTTCACGCAGGTGACGTCGAATCCACAACGCAACCAGTGCAATCAACGCACTGCTCAGGAAGGGAATACGCCAGCCCCACTCCAGCAGACTCTGCTGATCCATCTGCACCACCAGCAGCCAGACCAGCGAGGCCAGCAGCGTACCGCTGTTGGACCCCAGCGCAATCACAGAAGAGACCAGTCCGCGGCGCTCTGTCGGCGCATATTCACCCAGCATCACCGTGCCGCCCGATAACTCCGCGCCCGCGCCGAAACCCTGCGTAAAACGCAGCAGAACCAGACAGGCAGGCGCCCAGACGCCAATAGAGGCATAGTTCGGGATTAAACCGATAAATGTCGTGGAAGCACCCATCAGAATGATGGTGGAGATCATCACCACTTTCCGGCCTTTGCGGTCGCCCAGCCAGCCGAAAAAAAGTGCGCCGATAGGCCGGGCAACAAAGCCGACTGACCAGGTAGCAAAGCTGGAGAGCAGTGCCATGGCAGGGGTTGATTCCGGAAAGAAAACGTCGCCAAAGATGATACCGGCAGCCAGGCCATAGAGTGCGAAATCCGCATACTCCATTGCTGTTCCGAGCCAGCATGAGAAAGTGGCGCGCCAGAAATCTTTGCGGCCTGAGGAGGTATTAAACCGCTCATCGGCGGCTGAAGTGGATGCCAGTGAAGCCTGCTGCTTAACGGAGTTTTGTGCCGTCATAACCCTATCCCTGAATGAGTATGCAGATTGACAAACGCCCGTCCATGGGTCGATTCCCTGATGAAAGCGGAATTCCCCCGGTGACGACGTTCAGTTGACTAACCATGATGAAAGGTTAAAGGATTCCCTGGTGTTGGAATCTTGTTCTTCGCCCCATTTCGCCGATGTATTTTTCATCGGTCGCTTAAACTGAGCGAATGTAACTTAACAATCAATGGAGCCTACTGTGCATCGGGCACCGTGAGCAATCACTGGGGTCCTAGTGTATCTACGCGCGTAGATAAATCAATAGATTTTGACGAAAATTGTTAGCAAAACTTCACTATCACATCCCGTCACCACACCTTTTTAGCGCAAATTCAGCGAGTTAACACCATCATGTCGCACAAAAAAAAGTCACCAGCACTTGTTAGTTACCATTTTCTCTAATCATTAAGCGTTATAAGAGGGGCAAAGATTCTTTCATCACGTTATGTTGTCGCACACGTCGGTTACCTGCAGATGACACTTCCTGTTTATTCTTAAAAGTCGCTGTAAGCGCAGCCAATGCGTTACCCTGACAAAAAGACCGGACAGAGATGCTATGAAAATTATTCTGATGCGACACGGTAAACCTGACCACCAGGCGGCGGGTCGTCAGAGTGTGCAGGCACTGGCTGACTGGTGCGAAGCGTACGATCTGTCACAGGTCAGTGACGGACCGCCGCCACGCAGCATCGAAATCGCCCGTCAGGCCACGTTTATTGTCTGCAGCCCCCTGCCCCGTGCGCAATCCTCGCTGAGCCAGCTCGGTCTGCAGCCTCATGACGTTGATGCGCTGTTCAGCGAAGTCGCCGTACCGCTATTGCGAACCGGCGCAGTTCAGCTACCGACCGTGTGCTGGCTGGCCCTGCTGCGGCTGTTATGGTTCTGCGGTTATGCAGGCGATGCAGAGTCACTGCAACATGCAAGAAGCCGCGCCTCGGCGGCGGCAGAGAAGCTGATCGCGCACTCACAGCAAGGCACAGTGCTGCTGCTGGGCCACGGCATCATGAACAAGATGATTGCGCGCGAGTTACGCAAACGCGGCTGGCAGGCGGAGAAGCATGCCAGCAGCCGCCACTGGAGTACGGCGATCTATCATCGTCCGTTTATCTGACCGATCGGAAAATAGCCCAGCACCTCACACCCTGTCCCGACACGCGGCGTGGCAATTAATTTACGTTGCGCCAGATCGACCACACTCAGTGTGCCATCATCCTGATTGGCAATCAGCAGCTGTTGCCTGTCAGGCGTAAAGCAGCCATCCATCGGCATGTTGCCCACGATGATGTCGCCCAGCGGATTGAGCAGATCGTCAAACAGGGTCACCAGCGGTTCCTTATCCCCGATTGCCACCAGCTGTTCGCCATCGGCGCTGAAGCGAACCACCTGACAGGGCTGCTGATGACCCGGCAACGTGATGCGCTGGCGAATACGGTGGCTCTGCCGATCGATCAGATAGAGTAACGGCGCATCAGCGGCACTGGCGACCAGATAAGGATGTTTTGGTGAGGCAGCGATGCCCGCAATCGGGCCAGGCAGCAGGATGGTATCGATCACCCGCCCTTCCGCTTCACAGAGATCCACTACTGTGATGGTCGCATCCTCTTCATTATCGGTGAACAGCTTGCGGCCGCTGGGTGACAGCGTCAGACGATGCGCATTGTGAGAAGGAATCGGGATAATCTTTTCTACTTTGTCGGCCTGCGGATCGATCACCGCCACGGCGGCACTCTGTTCACAGCAGAGATAGACTTTGCCATCGCGGCCCAGCTGTCCGCTGTGTGGCGCCCGTAGCGGCGACAGATCGATAAAGCCGCTGATCTCCCGACGCTGTAAATCAATAACCGCCACTTTATGTCCCGGATGTGGGTTATTACCATGAACGCCGTCACCATAAATGGGCACATAGGCTTTACCCCATTGGGCCAGGATCAGGAGTTCATGCGGCCGCGGTGGAAAGGCGTTCAGTTCACGCTCGACCGCGAAGGTTTCCGGATTGAGAAACAGGACGCGATTACCCTGCTTATCTACCGCCAGTAAACCATAGGCTTCACTCTGCATGCGCACTCCTTTCTCAGTAAGTTCTTCTTAAGCGTAGACAATCCTCTTCAGGCTGTCTGATTCTGCGGATTGATGAGCCGGGCTTACGCCACTCAGTAAGCACAATATTCACTGCTGCCGGGGGCCATGCCGCACGCTGACCCGCAGGCTTAGCTTAATATTCAGATATTCCTCACCCCTGGATTTCGTTGCAATTAAATAAACGATTAATCGCAGCGATATTATTATTTCCATCACGTGACCGGATGATTTCCGTATTATCCTAAAGTCCAAAAAAGACGTAGCTAAAGTGTAAATAATGTTTTATTAAAAAGGTGCAGTGCAATTAAACCGCCGTGAGGAAACTATCGCGCACTAAAGCACTGCGTCGCCACCAGGGAAAACTATTCATTAATTCCCGCACTCATCGGAATTGCAGCCAGTATGCAATCCCGGCCGCTTCCGCCTCTGGCGAAACGGGCAGAGCCTGCACGATGACGGGAAAATAAAAATAACAGGTGTACCATGACTTCATATCGCCAACGTCCAGCGCATAAAATCTGGCGTAACTGGAAAAGAATATCGTTCAGTAGCCAGATGTTATGGAATAAGAAACAGCAGAGACGCCTTCAGGCACCGGAATATGATCCGGGTCAGGAACAGAATGTCGTATTAATCGCGCAGCAGAAAGATCTGCCAGAGATTCCAAAAATTGTCTGGATGGTCTGGCATAACGATCATCTGCCTGCCTCAATGGCGCTGAATATCAGTAAAATCCGGCGGGACAATCCCGATCACCAGGTTTATCTGATCACGCAGCGCACCCTGTCGCAGTGGCTGCCCGAACTCAACTTTATCTCTTCCGATCTGACGCTGGCACATAAAAGTGAAATCATCCGGCTGGAGCTGATTCTCCGTTATGGTGGTATCGGCATCGACTGCAGCACCCTTCTGTTTGAGAATCTCGCCTGGGTGCATCGCGCGCACGAAGCGCGGTCAATGGATCTCATCGGTTACTACCGCGAGCAATCGACGCAGAACCTGCTGGCGCCGGTCATTGAGAGCTGGTTTCTTGCCGCACCACCGCAAAACCCGTTTATTCGCGAATGGCTGAAACAGCTGGCTCCGGTTAAAAACGTCGGTATCCGCAACTATTTCCATGAGCTGAAGAAACGTGATGATTTTTCGCTGCTTGTGCAGAATATGGATGACCCGTCGCGTCAGCTCCTGTCGCTGGCGCAGCAGGTCGCGATGCGCGAATACCGGCGGGCCAATCTCTATCTGCGTAAAGGCGAAGCCAGTGCCTGGTATTATCAGCGCCTGCATGCCGACAGCAGCAGTGCTTTTGCACAATCCGTGATGTTCCATCAGCGGCCACAGACGCCGCCACCGATTATCAAATTAACCGGCAACGAACGGCTGCATCTCGACTTCAATCTGCGGCTTGGTTTGTATAATCGCAGCAGCCTGATTGGCGAGATGATGCAGATGACACCGCCTGCGCTGGCATTGCCATCAGCGGTCAAAGCGCGTGCGTAGCCAGTGCGTGAACGTGGTGACCGCACGTGGCACCTGCGCTGCCCAGGGTCGGACGATCCACAGACGGGCGGCAAAGGCCTCGACTGGCTGCCAGTCAGGTAATACCTGCTGCAATGAACCTGCTGCCAGCGCCTCACGGGCGCTGAAATCAGGCAGCATCGCGATCCCTAATCCCTGCAGGGCCGCATCGCGTATCGACTCACTGTTGTTGGTCGCGAAGCTGCCCTGAATCCGCACCTGCACCTGTTCGCTATCCACTGTAGTCTCAAACCGCCAGCGTGGGGATTCCACGCCGCGAGGATAGTAAAGACAGTTGTGCAGGACCAGATCCTGCGGCGTGTGCGGTACACCCTGCTGGTTGAGATAAGCGGGTGAGGCCACCAGCAACGTCCGCGTGTCACACAAGGGCAGCGCCACGTGCGTTTCCGGTAGCGTATCACTGTGTCGAATTGCCAGATCAAACCCCTCGCTGCTCAGCGACACAATACGGTCGGTCACATCCAGTTGCAGACGCACCTGCGGATAGTCACGCAGGAACTCACCGATAATCGGTACCAGTTGCTGACGGGCAAACGCCACCGGCGCAGTAATGCGTACCAGACCACGCACGGGCCCGGCGGTATCGCGCACGCTGAAAAAGCTCTGTTCGATGCGGGCAAAGGGCTCACGTAACTCTTCCACCAGCTTCTCACCCGCTGACGTCAGTCGCACACTGCGCGTGGTACGCTGCACCAGCAACACGCCCGCCATCTCCTCCAGTTCTTTAATTTTCTGACTCATCGCAGCCTTGCTGACGTCAAGTCGCTCTGCTGCGCGGGTAAAACTACCCTGTTCAGCCAGTACGGTCAGCCAGTGCAGATGGTCCCACAGCGTATCCGTTTTCATCTCTTTCATTATGATTGTTCACTATAGTGAATAATCATTTCAGGCTACGCGCTTTTTCCCGCGGGATAAAGTGTTCACCATAGGGTCATTATTCACTGTGAGGAATGTGCTATGCCACTGCTGCAATTTGATGTTATTCAGGGTCGTTCAGAACCAGAGCTGCGTACACTACTGGATGCGGCACACCGGGCCGTACTCACCGCGTTTAACGTGCCTGAACGCGACCGCTACCAGATTGTTCAGGAAAACAAGCGTTATCAGATGGTTTTTCAGGATACCGGCCTGGGATTTACACGCAGCGATAATCTGGTGATGGTACGGGTCTATACCAGCCCTCGCAGCAGCGAACAGAAACAGCGGTTTATGGCGGAGCTGGCGCGAGAGCTGCGTGAACATTGTGGTGTGCAGGGCAACGATTTAATGATCAGCTTTATTACCAACGACAAAGGTGACTGGAGTTTTGCCGACGGCGAAGCACAATACCTCACCGGCAAACTCTGAAAAACACCCGGATTTCTGCTCTGCTGACGGTGCGCGCCAGCCGCCGTCACGCCTCGTAACGTCCCTTCTGAAACGACATTAAGCCAATCTGCTCCTCACCGCACAATTCGGGCCGGATATGTTGCAGCCGGATGACAGCCAATATAGATTGTCGAAAAACCATCCCCCGAAGGTGGCCGGTTGCGTGAAGCCTCGCGTAACCCTGAAAAGAGGATTTCCCGTTGTCCGAATTGGTCTCCGTGGCGTTGTTTCTGGCCGCTATTGCTATTTATTCCTGTAAAGCCGGGCGTAATAAATTCTGGTTTATTGTTGTTCTTATCCTGCTGGTGCTTTTCGTTGTGCTCAACGCCACCCTCTATGCCAGCAACTATTTTACCGGTGACGGCATCAACGATGCGGTGCTCTATACCCTGACCAATAGCCTGACCGGCGCGGGCGTCAGTAAATATGTGGTGCCTGCGATTGGGCTGATCATCGTGCTGTTTCTGTTGTTCTGCCTGCTGTCGTGGATTCTGCGTCGGCGGAAGCGTCCCCATCACATGGGCTGGTCGCTACTGGCGGCCGCCTGTGCGCTCGGCTCAGTGCAGACCACCCCGGCCTTTCGCCAGGTCGCGACCCTGATTGTGTCGCATACCCAACTGGCGGACTCTGACTTCGACAACTTCTATAAAGTGCCGCGTAATCGCATTGAACAGCCCCGCCTCAACGTGGTTTACATTTATGGTGAAAGCTTAGAGCGCACCTATTTCGACCCCATCGCCTTTCCCGGTTTAGCGCCCGAGCTGAACCGGCAGAAAGAGCAGAGCATCGACTTCAGCGAAACCGAGCAGTTACCCGGCACCGACTACACCATCGCGGGGATGGTCGCCTCTCAGTGCGGCATTCCGCTGTTTGCTCCGTTTGACGGTAATGCCTCGGCGTCGCTCTCCAGCTTTTATCCGCAGAATGTCTGTCTGGGCGACATCCTGAAAAATTCCGGCTACCAGAACTGGTTTATTCAGGGCGCCGATCTGCGTTTCGCCGGTAAGGATATCTTCCTGAAATCACACGGTTTCGATCCGGAAAATCTTTATGGTTCGCAGGAGCTGAAAAGCCGTGTCGCCGATCCCGCCTACCGCAATAACTGGGGCTATTACGACGATAAGGTGCTGGATGAAGTCTTTGAGAAGTATCAGGAACTCTCTCAGGCCGGTAAGCCTTTTGCGTTGTTTACGCTGACCGTCGACACTCATCATCCAGACGGGTTTATCTCGCGCAGCTGCGATCGCAGGAGCTACAGTATTGAGGGCAAACCGAACCAGTCATTCAGTGCGGTCACCTGCTCGCAGGAGCATGTGGCGCGCCTGATCACGCGCATTAAAGCCTCGCCGTGGTTCAAAAATACCGTGATTGTGGTGAGCTCCGATCATCTGGCGATGAACAACACGGCGCATCCATGGCTGGTTAAACAGCCGCGTCGCAATCTGTTCATGGTGATCCGTGGCGATAAACCCCAGGCGGAGCTGATGGAGGCGAAGCGCAGCACGCTGGATAATGGCGCTACGCTGCTGGATATTCTTGGCGGCGATAACGCCATCGGCCTGGGCCGCAGCAGCCTCTCCTCGCTATCACTGTCCACCCAGTTCGACGATATGAGGAGTAAGGTAGCAAGCTGGAAACCCGACATCATCCAGCTGTGGAACTTCCCGAAGAAAATAGACAACTTCACGGTGGATCAGGCGAAGAATACGTTCAGCTTCTCAGGCACCACCTTTAAATTGCCGATTCTGTTCCGTATCAGCGATAAGCATGTGGAGCCAATGCCGGAAGGGGAATATTCGGCCCCGCTGCGCTATCAGCTGGCCGATTTCGCCTCTGCCGATAAATTCCTCTGGGTCGATCGCTGTTTTAAAATGGCGCGACTCTGGCAGCCTTCGCTGGCCCTCTCCGGCGATCTCTGTGTGGCGATGGGGCAGCTCGGCGGTACACCGTCGGTGACACACGTCGACAAGCCGCAGTGGAAAGGCAACGTGCAGTTCCCGGACGGCGCCGTCAGCGATGCGCGTTACCAGCAGAATCTGGCGCAGATCCGTATTGAAGATAACAACATTCGCTACAGCGCAGACAGCTTCCGGCTCGACGTGCCTGGTGCGCCGGAGAACGTTAAAAGCTTCAGTGGCATCTCACGGCCGGAGAGCTGGGGACGCTGGTCTAACGCCAATCTCGCACCAGAAGTGCACATCGACTATGTCGATGCGCTGCCCGCAAAGTTCGATCTGGTGATCACCGCGCGCGCATATGGTCCCAACGCACACCGGGCGATTCCGGTTCGGGTCGGCGACCAGCAGCAACTGCTGTCGCTGGGTGAAGAGATATCGACGCATACCCTGCATTTTGACAATCCTGGTGCCAGCCATCGTCTGGTGATTGCACCACCGGAACCGCAGCTGAGTAACACTGGCAATATCACCGGTCAGGATCCGCGCAAATTAGGCGTCGGTATGGTTGAAATTAAAATCGTGCCACGGCCCTGACGCCCGTTTTTCTTTTCACGCCTCTGCGCATGACTGCAGAGGCGCCTCGCCTGACAAACTTCCGATTGACTCAGGTCAGCACCTGTTCACGGCCTGTCGCGCAGCGACGCCAGCTTCTCGCGCTGCTGGCCATCGGCAGTAAAGTTATCCTTCGCCAGCCAGCGCTGCAGGCCCTTTTTCACCTGTGGCCATTCGCTGTCAATAATCGAGAACCAGCTGGTGTCACGCGAACGCCCTTTGTAGACGATCGCCTGGCGGAACTCGCCTTCATAACGGAAGCCAAGCCGTGCTGCCGCCTGACGTGAAGGGGCATTGCAGCTATCGCATTTCCATTCATAGCGGCGATAACCCAGCGTCTCAAAAACATAACGCATCAGCAAAAAGTGAGCTTCCGTTGCCATACGGGTCTGCTTCAGTCGGGGTGAGAAAGCGACATGCCCGACCTCCATCACGCCATGTTCAGGCTGGATGCGCATTAACGACAGGCTTCCCACCGCCTGGCTGCTGGCGAGATCAATCACAGCGAAATGCAGCGGGTCGCGACTGGCTTCAAGTTGTGCAGCATGGTCCCGCCACGCTTTGTGCCCGGTAAACGGCCCCACAGGCAAATAAGTCCAGCCACGCTCATCTTCAGCCAGCGACCAGGCCTCACACAGTGCATCACTATGCCGATCCACGTTAAAGGGCTCCAGCTGGCACGCCGCGCCGGTAAAAATCTGACGCTGCGGTAAAGGACGGGATTGCCAGTCTGGTAAAGGCTGACCGACCGGCTGACCATATTGATTGGTGTGTTGTGGCATGCTGCCTCCCGGCTACAGTTGATATCTGCAGATTGCCACTATCATGGTGGGTTAAAAAGTACCACAATCAGGAAAAATGATAGATCCACGGAGCAGGTCATGAAGCCAGAGATCCCTGATTTGCTGCTGGCGCCACTGAGGCCAGCAGCCGGGACTACGTTGCAGCAGCAACTTTATCAGCGGATAAAGCAGGGCATTTTGCAGGGTCAGCTTGCTGCAGGAACAGGGTTACCTTCCACACGTCAGCTGGCCACTGAGTTAAAGGTTTCACGTAATACGGTGCTTAACGTCTGGACACAGCTACAGGCGGAGGGCTATCTGATGAGCGATCGGCAAGGCAGCCGCATCAGCCCCCTGGCTTTACCTGTCGCCCAGGCGAATGACGACACGTTAGCCAGCTGGCCGCTGGCAAAACGGATTGATCTCTTTCACCACAGTCAGGAAATTCACAGCGGCGCATTGCCCCTGCGCCCCGGTATACCCGCCCTGGCCCACTTCCCGCTGGCTGCATGGCGCCGGGCACTGAATCAGATAATGAGTCACACGCCACCGCAGCTACTCGGCTATGGCGACCCCTTCGGCGATCCCGAGCTGCGTACCGTACTGGCGCAGCAGTTGCGTCTCACGCGCGGTGTACGTTGTGATGCCGGACAGATTGTGATTACCGAAGGTGTGCAGCAGGCGCTTGCGCTGTGCGTCGCCCTGCTGAGCAATCCTGGCGACCATGGCTGGATTGAAGATCCGGGCTATCGCGGTGCCAAAGCGGCTCTGCAGGCCGGGGAGCTTAACGTTGTCCCGATCCCCATCGATGACCAGGGAATGGCCCCCGAGCCAGAAAACTGGAAACAGGCTTCGCCCCGTCTGATTTATACGACACCTACCCATCAATATCCCACCGGAGCAGTGATGAGCGCGTCCCGTCGTCTGGCGCTGATTGCTGCTGCGCAACAGCATCAGGCGTGGATTATTGAAGATGATTATGATGGGGACTTCCATTATCACGGCGAACCCATCACGGCGATGCAGGGCATGACCGATAATGCCCCGGTTATCTATCTCGGATCGTTCAGCAAGACATTGTTCCCTGCGCTGCGTATCGGTTTTATGGTACTGCCCGCACCGCTGGTCAGCCGGCTGCGACCGGCACTCCATCAGCTATTGCGCGGCGGTAATCGTCTGGAGCAGCAGGCACTGACCCGTTTTATTCTCAATGGGGATTATCAACGCCATCTGGGCAAAATGCGTCGCCTCTATCGACAGCGTCAGGCATTGCTGCGTACCGAACTGCAGCGGGCTGCGGGTCAGGCGATTCCCCTGCTGGGCGGTGACAGCGGTATGCATCTGGTGCTGCCACTCGCGCCTCATCGGAGTGACATCGCCATAGCCGGCAAACTGCATCAGGCAGGCTATGCGCCCGGAGCCCTCTCGACCTTCTATCTGGCTGAACCGGTGCAGCAGGGTCTGGTTATTGGGTATGGTAACTGCAGCGACACGCAAATTACGGCAGCTACGCGCCAGCTAAGTCGGTTACTTGGCTGGCCCGGTTAACGCTTTCATTTCGCGGTGATAAGGCTGGCCGGTGCGGCAATGGACTGGCGGATCATCAGACGGGCATCAAAGCGCGGCATCGGCCTGACGGCTTTGCCGCGTATTTCCGCAATCGGCCGTCGTGCCGCTTCACGGCCCATCTCATACGCTGGCGCTGATTGTCGGGGAATTACTGGCGGAAGAGATCGTAAGCGGTGAGAAGCATCCGATGCTGGCAAGCTTTAATGCGGAGCGTTTCAGCTAAAAAAAGCCGGTCGTCGCGACCGGCTGATTTTATTTAGCCCCGGAAGAAAATATCGCCCGATTTACCCATGACGATTTTGCCGGTATCATTGGTAATAAGAATGTAGTTAGCGTTGATATAGGCCCAATGGGTATTTTCCTGCGGCGCGGGCAGATTACGCTTTTGCCACTCCGTGATGGTGAAGGTTTTATCAGTGTACTTCTCTGGCACGATGTCACCGATGTTGTACTGTTTGTAGTCGATGATAATAGTGCTGAGATCGTAATTAGGGCGCGCACCGTTAGCCGTTGAAGGCGTGGTAGGCGTCGTCGGCGTAATGCCATCATTGGATTGTGAACTGGTCTGTGGCGGGTTTTGCGCGGCACCGGCATCCGGCTGAACGCTGCCCGTATCCGGCGTAGCGGGCTGGGCACCAGGATTAGCGGGTTGGATCTGCGGCGGTGGCGGAACGGTATCCGTTGCTTCGCCAGCAGCCTGTACACCGGGGATCAGGCTCAGCGAGCCAACCAGTAATCCCATTGATAAAAGTACACGTTGAGTCCTGCGCATAATGATTTCCACGTTGAATTTTGACAGTCAGGCTAAAGACAATTTTTATCGCACTTCAGTTCCGGTGCGCTGACGCTATGTGTAAGGAAGAACAGCGCTATTCATTTTACTGCACACAGCTCAGGTAACGGATCACTGTGGGACCACTTTATCCTGAGTTGCCAGATCGACCAACAACGCAATGCCTAAATAGTTGCTCCAGTTAAAGCCGTTCTGCAGCACCACAATCGCATTACCGTTACGTTTATCGTAGCCGATAAAACAGGCATAGCCGCCAATATAGCCCACCTGATAAGTGATCTGCTGTCCTTCAATGGTGTCAGTGACCCAGGCGATATTCTGCGCCTGCGCACCCTGCTGATACCACGGCTTGTTCACCGCCGCAAAAGCCCTGTCCTGCATCGTATTCCCGGTGGCATTGAGGTGCGCACGCAGGTAAGCACTCAGATCGCGCGCATTACTGTAAAGACTGGCTGCAGCCACCATGTTGCCGTGAAAATGCCAGTCCGGCGTGAGCGCGCCACGGGGGATAAATTTCGGCTGATCGCCTGCGTGGCCCAGCGCACGTAGCGGAAAGCCCGCCAGCGTTTCCGGTTTAAAGCTGCTCTGGTTCATTTTTAACGGCGTGAAGATCAGCGTAGACGCGAGCGTCTGAATGTCCTGATGAAAACGGGTGCGCACAATAAAACCGAGCAGCGCATAGCCGAGGTTTGAATAGTGTGGCATGCGTTCCGGAGGTGCTGAAAAATCCGCCAGATAACTCAGCAGTTTGTCGCTGTCGAGATTGCCATAAAAGTTTTCGCCCGTATCCAGATAACGAACGAACTGCAGCAGCATCGGCAAATCCATATCCTGACGCGGCAGACCGGAGGTATGCGTCACAAGTTGCAGCAGTGTGATACGCCGTGCATTGGCGCTGAGGCGAACGTCCGCTGGCAGTAGATCCGCCAGGGTATCGCTCCAGCGCAGCTTACCCTGCTCCACCAGCTGGATAATCACTTCTGCTGTCACGCCTTTACTCAGTGAGCCCAGCGCAAACAGGGTGTCGGGCGTGATCGGATAGCGATGTGCCCGATCAGTGACGCCGAAAGGATAATAGCGGGTCGGGCCGCCACGATGAATAACGGCAATACTGATGCCAGGAACCTGCTTTTGCTGCATGTAGTGCTGTACGATGTCATCGACATTTTCGTGAAACGTGGCGTGCGTCAGATAAACACGGTCGCCCACTGGCGCGGAGGTTTGCGACAGGTTTCCGCAACCCGCCAGCAGGAAGATTCCGGCGGGCAGAAAACGCATTGTTAATCTGCCGATTATATGGCCGGTATGGGCAAGCCGCGCAAGGTATACAGCAATAGCCCGGCTGCCAGTAAATCCATTTTTCATAAACTAATCATTAAGTTAATTTTATTTAACATGCAGCAGCCCCGCTATAGCGCAAAAATGTACCATAAAGTGCTGCAGGCAATCGCATACATAACGGCGTCAAAGCGGGGTTAAACGCGGTTTAACCCCTGCGGGAAGCCCGAAGATGGGGAGCTGTGTTGCGGCCCGCAAGGGTGTACACTGCTGCGGTTTTGAGGCTCAACGCCGCGCTGAAATTTTGACATGCCCGGGAGGCAACCGCATGAAAGAAGGCCCACTGTCCGAAAAAGAGCTGCAATGGCTGGAAGATATGCTGGAAAAATATGGCAGCGAAGCGTCGATTATTGATGTCTCCGAGCTGGATGGTCTGCTGACTGCCGTTCTCTCCGGCCCCATCACCGTCGAGCCCAGCCAGTGGCTTGTAGCTCTGTGGGGTGGCGAGAAGCAGATTCCAAAATGGAGCAACGAGCGTGAAATGACGCGCTTTATGTCGCTCTGCTTTCAGCATATGAATGATGTGGCTGACCGCTTATCTGAATTCCCTGAGCAGTTCGAACCGCTGTTTGGCATCCGCGAAATGGAAGGTCTGGAATTTACCGTGGTGGAGGAGTGGTGTTTCGGCTACATGCGCGGTGTTGCGCTGACCGACTGGTCTGCTCTGCCTGCGGATCTACAGCCTGCGCTGGACGCTATCGCTCTGCATGGCGTGGAAGAGAACCTCGAAAAGATCGATGCTATGACGCCAGACGAAATGGAAGCCAGCATTGAGGCGATCCGCCCTGCTGCACTGGCGCTGCACAATCACTGGATCTCCCAGCCAGAAGCCATCCCCGTGCCACAGAAGCCTGTCGCGGCAGATAAACTGCCCGGCCGCAACGACCCCTGCCCGTGCGGCAGCGGCAAAAAATATAAGCAGTGCTGCCTGCATTAATATGATGCTCAGTCTCAGGAACTGCCGGGCGTAAAGCCTGCCCGGCAGGCCTCGACGTTCATGTACCCTCGTCCGCCCGCATCCCGCCCCTTCAAACTGCTCACGACCTGAACAGCTTCACGCTTATCGCTAAGGTAAGCGCGATTTTAGCCGTCAGGAATAAACATGAGCACCATTGCGCTGATTGACGATCACCTTATCGTCTGCTCCGGCTTTGACCCGTTGCTGGGCCTGGAATCTGATTTCCAGGTCCAGGCGGATTAACGCAGCCGCACCGGATGCTGCCGCTCTCGCCTGTATCTGTCTGATGGCGCTGGTTGCCGTAATCGAAGAGCGCAAAATTCGCCGCGAGAAACGACTACAGCGCTTAAAGATGGCATGAAGATGAAGGCTGGCCTGCCGCATGTCGGGCTTTTTTTTGCAAAAATGAAGAGAGTGCCCATCTTCCCATTCCCCTTTTGAGTCCACGTTCTGCCGAAATAGCCATTAGAGTCAACATCGCCTGCTGGTTTCAGGAAGATAGGCCAGCATTCCGTGCTATCTGATAACCTGCAAGGCCGCTGAGGAAGGTTAAACTGTTCAGCTGGGAATAAGGGGAATGATCATCCTGGGTCATAATCCCACAAAACCGAAAAAGAAGATGTAAGCATAACTATCCTTATGTGCTTCCTGCCTGAAAATACTGACTCCCTTTGAGTCATAATTTTTATAAACTCTGATAATTTTAACATAGATTCTTAAATGTTAATTTCATTTCGCTGTCGCGCCCTGACATCCTTGGCATTGCATTTTTTGATAAAATTACCTTCACACTATTTATTTCCATATGAGAACGCTGATTTCCATAAAGTTTAAAATTCATTAAATACAGAACTTAGAAAACACCTTTCATTTAACAACACGCTCGCCATAAATCACAAAAAAAACCTCAACCGCCTGTTTTTAATTGGATTTTTTATTAATTATTTTTGAAACCTTTGTGAATGGCAAATAAAAGACGACTTACCCATATTTACAATTCGCTAAGGTAAAAAAACGACAAAAATCATAGATCAGGTGATAACTGGTACTTTTCACTACAAAATCATTAATTATCAACAGAAAACAGAAATTACTGCTTATCATCGCTATTTATCAGTGCTTTATTCTGACCCGCCCCTATGCATTCCATTTTATTATTTTATTTGTAAGAATGCAGATTCAACTAGCCGAATAATTAACTGACGAACTTTACTGCTGATCTTCAGATAATAAACAAAGGTTTTTACGTCATACAGAATAGTATTATTACCCGCTAATGGCACTCAGTTGGCAAAAATCTCTCTGAGAGTAACAGGCGCGCCGAAGAAACTTTCAGGATAAGCGCCTCAGTGATGAAACAGGATGAAACCTGATCTGAAAAACAACGCTCACTTTATCGCTGGGCTGTAGGGAAAGTTTTCAGAAATATCAATATGCATTATCAAATCGCACCATTTATTAAAAACTAAAAAATGCTTTCTAGCCTTTTTATGGCGCCACAGCACGCGACCATTATTAACGACTACATGGAGGTTAATTAATTGTTCTGACTCTACTTTTTTAAATAACACAGTATTTCCTGGTGATTAATTAATCGCTCAGTTGATTTCAGCATCTATGGGTAAAAAATGAAAATTCAATTAATTATTAAAGACAGTAATGGCAATGTGATTGCTAAGCATGCTTTACAACCCGGACAGTCGCTGGCACTGGAGTCCATACCTCAGGCTGCGTCCTATGAAGTTCACAGCGTTGATGGGCAGCCTCCGCAGAAGATCGTTGCGTCAAAAGCTAACGGCCAGATGAAATTTAAGCTCATAGATGATGTAACGGGTGAGCAGTATGACATCATCCTGCAAAACGTTAGCGCAGAAGATCTGCCCGTCATGACCGCCTCTGGCCCGGATGGTGTGGTCTATGCGTATAACTATGATGCAGCTAATAGCGTATATGAACTGGTATCGGCGACTTCGGATCCCCTGTTTGCCGACGATGTGTATGTGGCGGGTGGTGTTTTAGGTGGTCTGGCGGCAATCATTGGTGTGGCTGCAGCATCAAACTCTGGCGGCGGTGGTTCCTCCTCAAGGGATAACAGATCTGGTGCCAGCGAGGTGCCTGGCACGACACCAACGCTTATCGACGATGCCGGTAATGCGGTTGCCAATGGCAGCAGCACCAGCGACAGCACCCCGACCCTCAGCGGCGGCGGCATGCAGCCCGGCTCCACCGTAATCATTAAAGATGGTCAGACCATAATTGGTGAAACCACGGCGGGTGCGGACGGCAGCTGGACCTTTACCCCCGACGCCCCGCTGGCTGACGGCGAGCACGCGCTCGTGATCGACGGTACCAACGCAAACGGCAATGCCAGCAGCAGCACCGTCGACATCACCGTCGACACCAGCGCCACCGCGCCGGGCCTCACCGACGACGCCGGTAACCCGGTCGCCGACGGCACCGCGACCAGCGACACCACACCGACTATCGGCGGCGGCGGCATGCAGCCCGGCTCCACCGTGGTAATCACCGACGGCGACACCGAGCTCGGCACCGCCACCGTGGGCGAGGACGGCAGCTGGACCTTCACCCCCGACGCGCCGCTGGCTGACGGCGAACACGCGCTGGTGGTTGACGGCACCGACGCGCACGGCAACGCCAGCAGCAGCACCGTCGACATCACCGTCGACACCAGCGCCACCGCGCCGGGCCTCACCGACGACGCCGGTAACCCGGTCGCCGACGGCACCGCGACCAGCGACACCACCCCGACTATTGGCGGCGGCGGCATGCAGCCCGGCTCCACCGTGGTGATCACCGACGGCGACACCGAGCTCGGCACCGCCACCGTGGGCGAGGGCGGCAGCTGGGCCTTTACCCCCGACGCGCCGCTGGATGACGGCGAGCACGCGCTGGTGGTTGACGGCACCGACGCGCACGGTAACGCCAGCAGCAGCACCGTCGACGTCACCGTCGACACCAGCGCT
>Ga0308167_1001965_pt1 | contig 20909 bp, 48 predicted proteins | sample PhyCR1_2_FD_202138 | JGI IMG/M metagenome (GOLD analysis project Ga0308167, IMG submission 202138) | Phyllosphere microbial communities from UC Gill Tract Community Farm, Albany, California, United States - DLSLRC.R1 | ecosystem: Host-associated > Plants > Phyllosphere > Unclassified | place... | reverse complement strand
ACCAATTCAGTTCTGTAATAATCATCACTAAATTGATCAGTACTCTTTTTTTCATAATAAGAGTACTGATAACGTACAAAGTACTTAAACATTATAGTAATCCAATAAAATCAATTGTAATCCACATTGGTTCGATGTTTGCTGGAATAATATCTTCATCATTATACTGAAAAATATTTACACCATCACGGAATTTAGTAATTGTTTTAGCTACTGCTACATTTACTTCCCATGCTTCAACAAAATCTTTTTCAATTTCAATAATTACGGAATCAGTGACCGGCTCGTGTCCACCACGATTCATTGCATCTTCAAGGCTTAATCCTTCACCAAGTGCAAATGCAAACTGTGGTACTGAGTACTTTACATAATAACGTTTCATTTTACTTTCCATTGAATATTGCTCGCGTAGCATCACGTTCTTCGTTTACTACCAAGTATCCTTTCATAGTCATGCAACCTTGAATGTATCCCAACCAGCGGTGTTTTTTTGTTTCTGACATATCATCTTTTGATAGTTCAGTTAACATCCAAGCAAGATGCGAATCAGCCGTTGGTAGTTCAGAGTTTGCTTCTGGTGTGGTATTAAGAATATCATAGTAACGCTGTCTTAATTCTGGATAGAAATTTCCATGAATAGGATTACTACATTTCTCTTGTTCTTTGAATAGGATATATGCAAGATTAACAGATTTAGAATACAAATCAAAGTCCAAATCATCTAAATTACCACTACCTAAAAATAGATGATCAAGTAGAAACAGTACTGATTTGTGAGCTTTAATCTGATTAGTTGAAGCTAGTTCATAAATGCGGTGAGGATCACGAAAGTACATTTGAAACAATGTACGTGCTTGTGCCATCTCTGAACTATTCATCACTATCATCCTGCATATCTTGCAAGCGTTTCATGATTTCATCAATGAAAATCATAGCTTGTTCTTCTGATAGATTATCAGGAATTTCTAAAATCAGTTCACCTGACTCTTTCCCACTTTCAATCATATCACGTAAACAATTATTAATCTGTTCTGCGAAATCTTCTGCGGATAGTTCAATTTTTGGTACTTCATTCATGTATGCAAAATGCATAAAATTCGTAGTCATATATCTCTCAATAATGCTGGAATCCATTTTGAAGTTTTCAATTAACAGTTGAGTTCATTATGGTTGCTGATAGATTCCAATTTTTTTATTTAAGCTTAATGGAGGACGCAATTTCTTCCATTAGTTCTGCTGTAAATTCAATTCCGAACACTTCACTATATCGTTTAGAAGTACGCTCTAACCAATTAGTACTTTTCGTTGTGAAACCGTATTGTACGTTCTTAGCTGCGTTGTTGTAAGAGTTCCAAGGCTCGTTAGATGATGCATTTAAACGACCCCAATCAGTAATAGCAATGAAGCCTAGTGCTGATTCTTTACCCCGAAGAATGTTATATACAATATGGTCTTCTGCGGTGTGTTCTTTCTTACTCTTCCAGGTTTTGATTACGGTGATGTATTGTTCTTTATTTAACATGATATGTTCCTTTAGATAATTTAATTTAGTTTGTTCTGAATTAAGTTTATCTGGAGGACCAGTACTGAATTTCTATAGCATAATATTACCTTTGTGCTTGTTTAATTTGAGCGGAATACAGGATTCGAACCTGCGTAAACTATTCGCCTCTTGCTTGGAAGGCAAGTGCTCTACCAACTGAGCTAATCCCGCTAGGATGTACTGCCGCTCTCAGTACTGTACATACTTAATCTTTACGATTTGACCTGTACAGGTGCAACGCGGTTCCCGTCATATAATTTTACAAGCTGGGGGAATCATACAAGCTTGTTTCACAAGGAAATGAAATCTTTAAAACAATGTTTCGTTTGCTTCTATATTGTAAGCATAATAGTAAGTACAATAAGCTGAAGTTTTATTATTATAATATTCTTCGAACTTTCTTTCTGCATCACGTTCATTCAATGCGTAAACAATATGTGATTTTTCAATCGTACCAGTACTTCCCATGTAATGGGAAATCTCAACTGTACCTGTTACCAAATATGCAAACATATCTTGTTCTTTAGTTGAGTTATCATATTCTTGGTCGAACATAATTTACCTTACTGTTGTATTTGCAGGCATACAAGGACTTGAACCTCGATTACCAGGATCAAAACCTGGTGTGCTAACCAATTACACTATACGCCTAAAGACTAGAATCTATTTTTTTCATGTATGCAATGAGTTTTAATTGCTGTTAGATTCTAAATTTTTTTTTATTCTACTTCATATTCCCAAACCAGTACTGCTTGCTCTAAGATAGTAGTATCACCATAATAGGTTTCAAGAGTATAAGGGTACGTTTTCTGGTGCCATATTGTCTTTTGTGGGTCAGTCCATATATGTTTTAACATATCAGATACCACAAAAATGTTATCACCGTCTACACCGATATAATCATCTTCACGACCTTCTCGTTGTAGTAAATACATTTTAATTTTTTTCATTTTAACGTCACCGTTTATCTAAATTAAAACTAGAATCCATCTTGTTTCATATATCCAATGATGTTTGATTGCTGTTAGATTCTAAAAGAGAAAGTTTCAAATTGAGTTTACAGAAAGATTTTCAAGATCTTAATACGTATTCTATTCCAACCTTATAGGATAACATGCTATCCGTATTGCACCATAGTACGCCTGGTGAATTTGAAACAAATTTTGCGATCACGGCTGGATTTGAACCAGCGACCACTCGCTTAACAGGCGAACGCTCTAACCACTGAGCTACGTAACCATTTGTATTTCTTACTTATATTATACCACAAAATTTTGCGGCGTTTCATTTATTTCAGTACTAATATCAATTTAATAATAAGGCCATATCGGTCGTTGCGACAATTTATATAACCCCTGCGTGTACTTTCGGAGTAATTAATTCCTATCCTAAACGATGTTATTTGCCTGCTGATAAATTATTCTAGAAGTAATTTAACGCACTTATTATTAAATTATTATTAGTACTGAAAAGTGCCTTTACATATTGAAAAGACCGTAACCAAAACTCATATTCAAATCGCCCCAATATCCGTTAAAGTTTGGTACTTCATCATCAACGAATTTGAATTCAAATTGCAACTCAGTCTGTGCGATACGCATAATAAGAATTGCTAGTGAATGTGATTCTTCGAACATATAATCAGGTTCATCATCAGTACCATCATTATATACCAAGTCATCAATCTCAACACCAGCATCAGTTAGTGCGTTAGCATAGTTATTGGGTAGACTATAATCTTCGTATTCATCAGCAATCAAAAACCGGGGAAACTGACCTTCACTAATAACTCCGATCTTAGTACCTGCAAGTTTAAATGCTTGTTGAACTTCAGCATTTGGTTTAGTACTTTCAACAATGAAAGATTCTGACTGATTATGACCGTCTTTAGACCAATCACCAATATGGATTTTAAAACGATGGCTCATGTTTTACCTTTTAGTTTCCGAATTTGGAAATAGCTTCTTCGAGTGTATAGGAATTTACAACCTTAATGGAAGCAACATTGTATAATATTACAAATACTTCACCATTATCAAACTTATAAGTATATGCATCATAACCAAGTTGTGTTAAAGCACCAACAAACTGAGTTGCATGACCGTTATACCAATCATACCATACAGACATTAGTGCATCATACATACTATCTTCTCCCATATAACTATCAAGAGCAGTACGTATAGCATAGTCTTTGCGTTCATCCCAATTTGTATATGCTTCATCATCAGGTGTATTCTGAATTAATTTTAATAGTACTGCTTTGTTGATTTTCTGACTTTTTGATAATTCTTTTCGAATGCTTAACTCACATTCATAAACCATACCAGTAGGTGACTTTTCACAATAACCTCTGGCAGTTATTGGGTTAGATGTGAAATATATACCAGGACCGTATTCATCTTTACCTCTCCCAACAAATTCATCGCTGAATTGTGAAATTGGATTTTGTGTACCATGATAATAGTAACCGGATAGTTTACCTTCCATGATAGAAGATATATCTTCCATCAATTTTTTCATTTCCATAATTATTTCCCTAAGAGTTTTATTTTTATTTACTTCTTAAAGAATAACCATCCAAATGCTCGTACACCAGCATACATCAGTACTGCACGAGGTTTACCAACGTTGGTATCTCTTAATGCCTGCATAAGAACTGCGTCAGCCTCTTTGCGGCTTAGATTCCCATAGTGGTATAGCCAATCATGTAGGGTTGCTGCGGAATGACCACGATCCCCAACCAGCTCAAATACTACCGGAATACGAGGAACACTTGCAAAATCTGTTTCAAACCCTGCTGGTACAATAATAGTACCGTGCTTCTTATCCTCGTAAATTAAATCAGATAGTAAACGCCACTTCTTACCTTCGTTGTTAATTAACTCTACTTTTAAATGTGTAATGAACATATTCCATCCTTGATTATAGTTAGTACTATAATATTTAAGAATAGATGTTCATTTTTAGGTAATTATACCTTTTCGATAATAACAGTACTAGTACGTTTAACTACTGAAAAATTTTCAAGATACTGTTTACTGCGATTTAGAAAAATATATGCATCGTCTTCAGTTTCAAACTCCATAGCACCGAAAAGTACTGGAAGTGTTATTACTGAATTTTGAAAACCAATGCTACTGAAAAACTCTTCAGTTTCGTTATCTTGTAACATATACGCAGTATTTGTATGAGTATACATGCAATATTTCCTTTGTTATAATTGCTGGAATTCATTTCATTTTTGACCGCTGCGTCTCCCAATTTCGCCACATGCACCGAAGTACAAGACAGGACTCGAACCTGTAAAAAAGCTGTTTGCTATTAGTATGGTTGCTGCTGAATTCCAAATTTATTATTGGTGGGAATAACTGGACTCGAACCAGTGACCTCTCCCTTATCAGGGGAGTGCTCTAACCAACTGAGCTATATTCCCGTACTACTTTACATATTATACCGTCTGTTTAACCAATTATCATCGATACGAGTACGGCGTTCTCTTTCCGCGAATTCATCATCCAATTTCTTCACTGCTTCACAGATGCTGTCAATTTGCTCTTGAGTAGGTTCCCAAGTTTTCATGAACTCATATAGATCATTAACTGTCATTTTACCGTCAGTACGAGGGTCTTTCACTTCAGTACTGTCAGGTTCTTCTACATGAGATTTAATGATTGGTTTAGCTTCTTCCTGCCAACCACGAGGCATCCAGTTATCGTCTGCTAATTCACAAGACATTAGCTCTGTTGGATTCATTGTAGTATCACCATAGAAAACATGATACAATTCACCATTCTTGTTCAGATAAAGACGTTCATTGGATCTGAATTTTGGAAGTTCAAATAAAATACCGTCTTCACCTGAATCTTGGAGTAGTTTTTTGATTTCGTTAAAAGTCATCACTTACCACGCGAATTTATTCATAGAATCAAGTACTTCATTGAGTACTTCAAGTTTTGGGTCATTGTCTTCAATATCAAACAATGCATAAGCAAGTTCACCATAAAGAACAACGTTTTGGTCATAAGTTTGCTTTTCAACAATTTGTTTAGTGCAAACTGCAATATCAGTACTTTCAAGAATTTGTTTTACAATATTTTCCATGACATTCACCTAATTTTGGACATAAAAAATGGACTACACCATATGTTAAGAAACACAAGGAATAATCCATTAATCATGACTAGTTCAGTATTAGAACGAATCTGGTTTAGCTACTGATCGTACTGCCGACATAAAACCTTTTTGCAGGTCAGTCCTAGCAATAGAAAGCCAACGTTGATCAATTTCTGGATTATCTTGTAGGGAATCAATAAGATCACCAACTTGGCTAGCCAAGTTTTTAATATTATTCATCGCATCAATCTCAGCCTGAGATAAATCGCGATACCCTTTAATGTGTTTGTGTTGATTATCCATAATCGTTATCTCTTAATTAAAACTGGAATCCACATAGTCAAAGTAAAAGTTTGAGTTTTTGTGTGGTTGCTGGGGGATTCCAAAAATTGTTATTCTACGTAGCCTAAGTAACCTACATGTACCTTTTCAGTACTCTTAGTTTTCTTGCCCGTTTCTTTATCTTCTGTGCTTACTTCACGCTCAAATACAATTGGCTCAAGTAAGACTACTTTCTTTTCTGCACCGAATACACTACTAATTTCATCATTAGAAAGTTTATCAGTACTAGTATGACGGCGTAATGTACCATCAACTTTGTAATAATAATCGTAATACATAGTTATTTCCTTTTGTACTTTCTTCTATGATATTATTTATCAATATATTCGTGCTAAATTTGGAGGGATACCAGTGGACTCGAACCACCAACACAAGGATTTCACATCTCTGCTCTACCAATTGAGCTAGGCAACCCCATTAATAATTTGGTGGAAGGTGTGGGATTTGAACCCACGGAGGGCTATTAACCCCCGCCAGTTTTCAAGACTGGTGCAATAAACCAAACTCTGCCAACCTTCCAAAGAAAGTACTTTAAAGTACTTTTGTACGCTGAATTCTATAGTAATCGAACATACTACCTTTAACACGGTTCGATATGACTTATTTATATATCCCAAGTCACCAAGTGATTACGAAGGGAGTTTTACGTCCGAGTAACCAATCCATTATTGTATGATTTTAGATTGTTTTATGTTTGCAGTGAGAATTCGGTGTGTTAAAAACTTCTAAATTAAAACAAGAATCGGGTTTTTCTGTGCCTCGTAACCAACGATGAAAGGGAATTGAACCCTAAGCGGTTTTCGCCAAATGAAATAAGATTTATGGTTGCTGTGCGATTCTTTAATGAGTTGTATATATTGGTGTTCTACAGGACTAGTGATTCTCAATAAGAGACGAATGATAAGCGTCGTGTCATACCATCCTACAATAGAGCATCAGATCTGAGCAATACATACTTGGTGGGGTGTCCTGGATTCGAACCAGGGTGTGGTGTGCCTGATTTACAGTCAGGTGCATTCGACCGCTCTGCCAACTCCCCAAATTGCGTTCCCACGGAGACTTGAACTCCGGTTCCATGCGTGAAAGGCATGTGTCCTAACCACTAGACGATGGGAACAGTTTTACTACTTCAATGTCCACTCTTTACTTTTCTCTGTATCTTTCGATACTTCAAAGTTAAGAGATTCCATTACTTCAGACAGATTGTTGTTCGCAATCCCATCCAAAATTTTTCTAAGAATTTTAATGTTTTCTTCCGATGACATATTTATTCCTAAATTAAAAGGCTGAAATCTTTTCTATACGGTCATCCAGACACAGCCTAAAAAGCAACATGGCTGCTGGGGGATCGAACCCCACCGTTTTTCATAGCAGGAAAAAAGTTTTTATGTTTGCTGTAAGATTTCGATATTGCTTCGTGCAGCGACAAGGATTTGAACCTACGTGATATTAAGAGAAACCTTCTCTACTTAATTCATTACCAGTGATCGATTTACTAATGAATCGCGTCAATCACCATCCCGCTTAACTTACTTATATTATACCACAATTTTTTCTACCGTTTCATATTTTTTCAAAGTATTTCGAAAAGATACACCATCACCTGTATAACTTTGTGGAAGTAATGGATTTTGAGTATTGTTCATATCATCAATCATAATAGGAACAAATGAAATACGAACAAATGTACGAACTTTGTTAGTACTTTCAACTGGACGACGATGAAGTACATAAGGATCTAAACAATAAAGTACATTCTCTTTGCATACACGAACTTCTTCAGAAATATTATCCTGTAAGAAGTAATTAACATTGTGTACTTTAGGATCAAAGTCATCAGGGAACTTAACAGAAACATTGGTGTATTCTGTTGGAATACGATTAGACCAAATATAATTTTGTTCAGGTACATGTGAGACTTTAGTACTGAAACCATCTACATGCCATTCATCATCTGTTACTGATTTAACGTAACCATGTCGAACGGTAATATAACAGTACTTTTTATCTACATTAACTACATTCTGTTGATGAGTTAATGCTTCAATTAGTAATGATTTCATCCATTGTAGTTCATCAGGAATATGAAGAGTTTCACCATCTTCACTGATACACATACGTAAAATATACTGAGTATCATAAGGACATTTAACTTCAATCTTAGATAACTCAATTGGTTCAACATTGTTTTCAAATTCTGCTACAGAAACTAAACGCTTTGCACGGTCAATGATACGCATGTGTACCTCTCAATTAAAAAAGGGCATAAGCCCTTAGTCTAATACTACTTCTTCAGTTTCTTTACGTTTAGCTGGTGCAGTAGATGCAGCAGTTACGTCAGTACTGGTAGTTTCTAGACTTTGTTCAAGTTTAACTACACGCTTGAACGTTTTGATCTTTGGTTTAAAGCAAGACCATTCATTACTGTTATTTGCACCGTACTTAGCAAGATTCGCATATGCATAGTACTTATTACCTGTCCAAATCTCACCAGCTTTCTTACCGGTTTCTTTGTCATTAAAAGATAAAGATTTCTCAAGACGATCAACCGTCAAAAGACCAGCTTCAAGCTTATCAATTAGAAGGTTGATTTTAGTATCAGCTTCTTCATTGTAAATCATTGAGGACATTAGGAATTGTGCAACTTTCAGGCGGTTGGTTCCCATAGCAGCCGTTACAACCAACATGTAGATAACAAAACATGCAAGAGCACTAGCAACACCATAAAGAATATAAAGACCCATTTAAAACTCCGATTAAGACGAAATAATTTCGGTGATAACCTTTTCTTTGAGTTCGTTGAATTTTAATTCAAGACCACGAATCTCATAGATAAGACCCCATTTTAATTTAGAAACATTCGCTAGATGCTTTGTTTCATCCTTTGATTTACCTTCTTTACTTTCAAGTACTGCCCATTCATCCGTTGCAAGCTGAAGCTGCCCTTTCAGAAGTTTAATACGTTTGTGAAGGTTCTTAAGATCAGTTGCACTTTTCATGATAACAGTCCCGTTTCTAACTTAAAAGATACCGCCAACGTAGTTGACGGTATTTGGTAATTCAAACTTTAAAGTTTAATTTACTTAGTATGACGTGGTTTTGGAGCTACGCCACGAAGTTCTGCAAGCTCAGCCTGCAACTTCTTCTTCCAATCAAGAAGATGTGCGTAGCAGATCTTTGGCTTATCGCTGTTAGCGAATGGAGCAAGCTGCTCGTTTGCCTGAGCGATCTGGAACTTGATGTAGTTCTCAGTACGCATTGTTTCCAGACGAGCGATTTCAGCTTCTAGTTCTTCATTGCTCATTTCAACGATGGTGTTCTTAGCCATATCTTTATAATACCTTTTAAATAAATGCTTCAAATAGTAACTCCAACACGAAGTTACCGGAAATACGATTTACATCCGTCGATGTGAATATGATACGAGATTTCTTATTAGGAGTCAAGTACAATTTTCAAAGTTTAATTCTTAATCTTGAAGTAAACCGTAATCATAGATGATTAGTTCATCATCTTTGATTCCGATATTATGACTCTCTACGTCATAAAGGATATTCGAAATATCTTCACGTGTCAAGCCACTTTTTAAAATCTTTTTTGCAAATTCTCTGAAGTGAGGATGAATAGAATTTAAGTACTTTTCATCTTCAGTCGCAGAATACAAGCGATGCATCATTTCGTCCAGCTCATCCAGATCATAATCATTAGGATGGTCAGTAATACTAATCACTCGTTCCATCACTATACGCGTTTCTGAACTCATGTCAACAAAAATCTTACACAGAGGAAGTTTATCGCCATATTCCTTGAAAGTGGTTAGCTCGTTATGACACTGCTTAACACCCCAGGAATCTATGAAATCCATATTCTGTGCAATCTTGATTACCATATCATCATTGATTGCATATACTATACGTGTAGATCCAGAAGCAATATAATTAAACATTATATCCCTTACTTTTCATCATCTTAATTAAAATTTGAGGGGCTGTCAAGCCCCTCGTGGCATTTATTTTACCACTCTACACCGACACCAGCACCCCAAAGTACTTCGGACTGTGTGTTGGTACTGACCGTCACTTTAGTGGTCACGGCTTGGCTTACACGAGAACTGAAGCCTACTGCCACAGCCTGTTCACCATCATAACCACCGACGCCTGCACCCAGCATGAAATTACCATCGCGGGTTACTTGGGGAATGTTTGCCATAGCACCGGCACCTGCAATACCGGCACTGGCAAGTTTACGGTTATCGCCCATACGTTTATCGATATCAGAGAAACGTTTGTTATTTTTGTAATCGCTGTTGTTCATGCGATCTTCAACTTTACCGATACGCTGAGTGTTACTGGTGATCCGTTCGTCATGATCAACCAGAGTACTGTCATTGTTATCGATACGTTTACTTAACGCAGCATCTGCACTTTTACGCGAAGATGTTTCAGTAGTTACTGAGCGTTGTACAGAAGATACCGCAGCGGTACGTTCAGTACTTTCATCGTTGATCTGTTGTGCCAATGCTTTATCTGCGTTACCACGAGTAGTGGATTCAGACTGTAATGCATTATCCTGACGTTGTTGATCTTTCAGGAAGGTATTATTATCTACCTTAGTACTGATAACAACGTTTTGCTGGTCATCCGTAATACGCTGTTCAGCTTTGTTTTTGTCGATATTGCTTTGCAGCATTTTATCGCCAGAAACACGCTCGGATTTTTCAACAATAAGTGCATTACTATTGTCCTGTCCCAGCCGAACACCAATATCAGCAGTGTTTTGTGCATTGATAGCATTGTTGTTGGCATTCTGACCAATTTCAATTGCAGTCTGTGCATTATTACCTGCGTTGATTGCATTGTTATTTGCATTATGTGCCAGGTCTTTTGCTTCTTCAACACCGGCTTGTGCAGTGATTGCCTTGTTATCGGCTGCCTGACCAATTTCAATTGCAGTTTGTGCATTGGTCATTGCATTGTTAGCGGTGTTTTGTGCATCGCTGGCTTTATTAAAAGCGTTATGACCGATGTTTTTTGCTTCTTCAACACCTGTCTGACGTTCACTGATTTCTTTCTGAAGTGCATTGTCCTGACGTTGTTGATCAACCTGGAAAACGCTCTTATCAAGTTTATCTTTTTGGAGGTTTGAAACTTGATATTCTAAATTCTTCCCGGCGGCTTCAGTGTACTTAGTTTGAATTTCTTTCCACTGAGTTTGTTCTTCTTTCCATGCACGATCTTTCTCAGCGAGAAGGTTCGCATCTTGTACTTTGTCGTAAGCAGTGGGAGTTTTTACACAACCACAACTTGGATCAATTGAAGTAGCATGTGCAGAAACTGAACATGCAACAATCGCCATTGCAATCAATGTCTTTTTCATTTTTATTACCCTGGTGTGCCGCCACATTTGGCGTGAGGTAATAATACCGTGTCGAAACATTTCGGTCAACACATTTTTTAATATAATTCAAAGAAAACTTAACCCAAATTTACATTAAAAAAGATATTGGTGGGAATAGTCGGACTCGAACCGACACGCCATCTCTGGCGGGGGATTTTGAATCCCCTGCGTGCTACCAATTTCGCCATATTCCCAGATCAGCCCTTCAGATGAAGGGCTAAGAAGTACTTATACTGACTTGTAAGAAATTACATGAATCCGATCACTAGCAATTGGAATACCAGTGTGGTCAGTAATATACTCAGCAAGAGTTAGGAGTACTTTATTACTATCTACTGTATATAAATGTAATTTAGCCGTGAATGTTTCACCTGGATTAGTGTAGAATTCATAAACTACTTCTACATTACTGTTCTTTTGTCCAGTGGCAGATGCATAAATCTGGTCTGGTGTTTGTTGTACTTTCTTAATAGGAACAGCCCAAGCAATTAGACAGAACATACCAGCAAAGATACCTACTGCCATGTTGCCAAGAGAAAATGCTACAATTGCAACTGCAAGAAAGAATACTTCAAAAAAATGTTTCATTGTTAATCCTTAAAATCCAGTTACTTTGAATTCACGACTTTCTTCGTCGAAGTATAGTACTTCACCAATAGAAGCTGATGCCGCTGATGAATGGTCAGTTGTTGCATCACTTTCACCTTCTACCGATACACGGATACCATCGATAACAAAAGTCATATTATAACCATTAACTACTAGTTCATTTTCAACAGTAGTTTCAGAGTTTGATTCTTCATCATGATTTTCGTCTTCATCCCAATGATCATCCCAATCATCGTTCTCACTTATACGCCAGATGTTTGCTCGAAGGAAAGAAAGAATTTCTTCAATGCTTTCCGATTTTTCAGGTACAATTTTTACATTAAAGTGTTTATAAGTATATGCATCTGCATCTCCGTGCATAAACTGTAATGCAATTACAAGAACATTTTTCTTTGGTTCTACGGGAATTAGTTTAATAGACAATTTGTAACCCTTATTCTTCAGTTTGTTCTGGCATATTATGGTATTTGAAATTACCATGTTTATCTTTTGCCGTGTAACGATCATAAGTTCCTGGATAGGATGACTTAATTGATTGTTCACGTGCGACCGCAGGGTTAATAAAAGTTACATCAGTTTTAATGTAATCTTTAAATTCTTTTTTCTTTTGTTCAAAAAGAACAGCAGTACTTTCAATGAAGTTATAAAACTTCATAGTAAGGTTTAATAGGTAATTAAACATATAATCCTCTGTAATTGGCGGCGAGTACTGGATTCGAACCAGTGACCAGGACATTAAAAGTGTATGAGTTATGGTTTGCTGCGGGAATCCAATCAGGATTCCTTGGGTTCTACCTGCTCTACCAACTGAGCTAACTCGCCTATATTTTTAACGAATAAGTACTAAAGTATTATTTTTAGCCAGCTCATTCACATCATAATTATCAAGTAGTTGATCAAGTGATTCAACTAAGATAATTGGATTTTCGGTACTTTCGCTTACATCAACCAAGCTTTCTTTAATTTCCAAGAAATCTTGTACATATGGTTCACTGATAACACTATTATACTCAGATGCATAATAAGTTACAGTTTTGTTGACACGCAAATTAAGTAATGTTCCTACAAAATCATGAATATCATTTGGTTTACCAATTAAAGTAAACTTCATACCAAGATCTTTTTTAGAACAAATATCAGATGCAATATCTTGATATGCATGTTCTGCCATTTTAATATTTAACATTGTTATCCTTAGCTACGATTAGGTCTTGAATTTTTAATTAACTCAACACCTGCATCAGTACATTTTTTAATATTCTGTTCGTACAGATTATCAACAACATCGGTATCTGAACTGTGAAGATAAATCTGTTTCAGATTAGGAAACAGACCCCGCTTAAAGCGATATGTCATCATCGTTAGAATCTGACCACCAGTACGACTACCAGAACCAGATAAGAAGTTATCCAGATGAACTACTTCAATTTCTGAAGAATTATCAAAGATAAAATTCTTTGCTTCCCACCACTCTTTCAACCAAACAATACCGTCTGATTGTTCAGCACTAAGGTGATTAGCTGGATTCCGAATATCATCTACATAGACTTTCATTCGTGATTCTCCAGGCTATTAGCTATCAGTTCGATTCCAACTGCTTTTAGTAATTCAAAACAATTATCAAACATCATATTAACCAAATCAGTATCAGATGAATGAAGATAAATCTTCTTGAGCTTAGGCCAAGTACTACCATCTCCCCACATCCAATCACCAGCAACCATATAAAACAGATCCTGACCAGTAAGTTCAGGTTCATCCATATAGTTATCGAAATGGATCACTTCGATTTCAGCGGCATTTGCAATCAGGAAACTTCTTGATTCCCACCATTCTTTCAGCCAAACAATACCTTCTGACTGTTCAGGGGTAAGATGATTAACCGGATTGCGAATATCATCAATAAAGACTTTCATTGACTTTCCTTAATAACTTTTTGAAATGCTCGTATCTGCCTAATAATAACACAAACCGAATCATATTCATCAATTGCTCCGGTATTAACCAGTACTTCAATTGAATCAAGAAGTTTTTCATCTTCTTCATTGATGTTGATTGATTTACTTAGTTTATTAAGTATCAATAACGAGCGATGAACAAAATGTAAATTATTCGAGCCTGGTTCACTGAATATAGTTAGAAGATTATTGTCCATTTACCACCAGATGATGACCATGACTACGGGCGATGAATTGGTCAACACTACAACCATTTTCTTTGCCAATTGTCGATAGGGTAAAATCAGCCGAACCAACTTCACGAAAAGTTTGGGTATCAAAAGTAGAATCAACATTCAATTCATAAACGTGATTTTCTTTCAATTCAATATGACCATTTACCGGATGATCTTTTGGTACAACATGACCGACAACAATACCACCAGGCATTACATGAAGACGCATAACCATTGAATTCATAATCTTTAATCCAGTATATTTCACAAGAAGTAAATCATACCATAAAACTAAGAAAAGTCAATCACTTTTTAAGAATAATTTTGATGGTGCTTGTAATCTAACCATGAATAGCACGGTAAATCGTTAGCAATGAAATCATGAAACTTAGGAACATGCTCAAACAACTTACGCATGATATCTGGATTTGCACGTGCTTCTTCTGGTGTGTAAACTTTTAGGCCGCAATGAAAGTACTCGTCATGCTCTGACTTCCACTTTTCAATTGCCATTTCATCTGTTACTCGATGATCATCAGTATAGATTATCTCGGTTGTCCAGCCTTCACCAGTTGCTGAGTACTGATAGAATAAAAAGCTTTTCATTTTTTACCCTCAAGAAATTCCAACCGTCTTTTATAACGATCAATAATTTTTTGTAGTTTTTGTTTTTCTTTAAGCTGATTTTGATATGTTTCTAACTTAACATATTGTCCATTGGCGGTTTCTTCCATATTAGGATAATGATAAGTCACTTCATCCCAATTGTCATATTCTTTTTCAACTACTGGATTATATTTCTTTACCATGATATTACCATTTGTGCAAGGTGCAGGATTCGAACCTGCGTTACGTTCTTGAAATGAAAGTTATGTATGCCGTAAGATTCCATCTGGAATCGCTTTTCGTGTCCTAACCACTAGACGAACCTTGCTATATTTTAGATTACTGGTGCATTAGAACCAATAAACATTTTAAAATTGCAGTCATGCATATAACCATTGAAATCTTTAATTGCAGTTTCAATGATTGTTAAGTATTCAGTACTACCAGGCTTTACATCAACTTCAAAGTAGTATTCCGATATATCAGTTGGATCGATCTGTAAAAGACGGGCTTTTCCACCTGCATAGATATTATATAACAGACGTTCATGAACGTCAGACCACGCTTCAGTATCTTGTTCATTTTTAGGTGCAATGGTCAATACGTTGGAACGTGCAACAATAACTAAGTTAATCATTTAATCTCCGATGGCAATTTCTTTAGGAGTGAATTCAAAATAGCCGTGAGAATTCAATACTTCAATTACTTTGTCACGCACTTCTTCATCACGCTTATTATGATATTTTACATAATACTTATCTTCTTCACTAGCATGATCAACTTTAGCGTATTCATATTCACGCATTTTTTCAATTACAATGTTACGCATTTCATCGACTTCAGGAGAAGTATTATTACCGATGAATAATGATGTATATGAACAACAATCATATTCTTTTAGATTTAAAATTTTCATCAATCACCAATAGTAATAGAACGAGGTTTATATTCTGAGTAACCATGACCTTTAAGAATCGAATAGAACAATTCCTTCAATTCTTGTTGTTCACGATAACTACGGCAGTTAGTCTGAAAACCTTCGTCATCAACGATAGGTTCTTCCATGTATGTTTTTAATTCTGCCAGTACTACACTTGGCTGTGGGGAAAGTTCCCCACCTTTGAACAGTGTCTGTACCAAGCAATCAAAATCACCATAGGTGTTAATTGCTAGTAGTTTCATTAGTAATCACCCAAGTTTGATACACAAAAATCAGTATTGATTTCGTGTTCTTGAACATCAGTTATTTCACGGTCAACGGCAACTGGATGCGTAGAAAGCATACGATTGTAGGCATTTTCAACGGATACATCCACTAGCGTTATTGAACCGTAATATCCCAAATCTAACGTGTACAGTTTCATAAGTAATCCTTAGTCATATCATATACAACTGAATTAAGTTCAGAGAATTTTACTTTCCACGGCTGATAGTACTGTTGGAGTAGCTGATCTTTCTTGAACAAAGCTTCTAGTGCATTTACTGCGTATTTGATATCTTCAACGAACTTATCCTTAACTTTCTGGATATATTCTGGTTTCATACTAGAGAAGCCCATTTTGTACGCAACTTCGAATTCACGATAGGACGCACCCAAATCACCTAATGGGTTCTTAACGTTCTCAGGAAAACAGAAGCGATATACTTCTTCACATGTTTCCTTTAGACGTTCTTCAGCTTTAGCTTCTTTCCCGTACTTTTCGAAAAAAATTTCTGCTGGAGGATAGGTTTTGGCATTCGCATACCATTGAACCAGTAATTCATTCATTGCCATAATCCTTATCAGACACGCCAGGGATGCTAGTATAATCTTCTACACTGGTATTATGCATTTCCAGTACTATTACACCAGCACCTTGATCTTTCACGAATCCAGTACTACTGTAAATGGCGTCCATCATTTCGGTCCACTTATCATAGTTCACTGTGTACTCAGTTCCGACAAACTCCCAGCGTCCGAAGCTTCCAGAAATGAATCCAATGAATTCACCTTTCCAGAAGATGTTGATAGTACGAGTTCCAAATTTGTTATCGTAGCTATCAACATCATTCCATACAACTTTGAGATCTAAATCTGCTGGCTGATTCTCATTATAACCAAACCAGCTTTTAAAGTCCATGATTAGATCGTAGTTGCGATCATATTGTTCTTCCTGCAATCCAAAGAATTTACAAAAAGAATCTGTTAATACAGAGAAATCAGATTTCATGATTTCGGGTGCATCAATTAGCTGACGCCAGTTCGGAACTTCAAGATGAATACGTGCGAAGCGTGAAGCATCAATGACCAGTGTTTCAGTTAATCCAGAAACATCCACTGTGTCAGATTTGACGTAATCACGACGAGATTCAAGAAGTTTAAAGGCTTTGTGCATGTCATCTTCGCACATTTGGTAAACAGTACTTTCATTGGAGAACCCGACCATAAGTTCAACTTCATCGTTTACTAAAAACGGATAAACCAAAAAGTACTTATATTCTTCAATATTTTTATTGAAGCTTTTAATGTGATTCCGACGACCATTTTTGATAAGATCGGTATAACCATCTACCAGCTTTTGTACTAAATCAGACATTGGACAACCTTTGGTTTCTCAATTAATAGAACAGTACTGTACCAGAAAGATGCAGTACTGTCAACAACTTATACTATTTTATCGATAGCATTCAGATCAAACGCCTGCTCTGAACCAGGGACGTGCGTTGAAGAAGTAAAGATAAAGTTTCCTGCTGGTGTTTCTTCGAACCGTTGACCCGGATGTGCGGTGAGATAACGATTTTCCTCACCATCAGGCCATTCAATACCAACGGTTTTAACAGTTCCACTTTCGTAGTTAATTTCGAATGCAGTTACATCTACGCCTTTTAAACGTGTTTGCCAATCATATGAAGATGCAAAAGTTTCATCAGCAACAAGTTGTGCTGTTGGAAGAAATGCAATTCCAAACAATTCGCGGTGTTCATCTTCGAATACTTCGTGACCATTTTCAAACATAAAGTCACGATTGTTTATAAAACTAAACCAAAACACATGTTTGATATCGAATGTTAGTACTTCGCAGTTTTCTGTTACTAAGGTAATGCTTTTGATCTTATCTGTCATATTGTTCCTTATTTGATAAAGTAGTATACTACGCTTAAGCCGATAACTACTACTACAGTAGTAACAAGCTTCTTCAAATCATTCTTTCCAATACTTTCTGGATTTACTGCTTTATCGGTTTCTGGATCAATTTTAATAGACATGGTTTACCAATCGTTAAGGATATAAATTGTTCTACACTCTGGATTATCTGCAAAAAGCTTTTCAAAGATTTTAGTCAAACCTTCAGATTCAAAGCTCATATAATCACGACTGACAGTAGTGAAGCCGGAACCATCTTGACCATAAAGACAATCAACTTGACACATATCACATACGTCATTCCATTCATAGCCAAGTATTTCACCAACGGTATTAATATCACCAGTTGTAATGGTATAATGCTGTTCAATAATAAATGGTTCTGACATTATTTTACCTTTGGAGCAGTACGGGCTGCATCATAGAATTTGTTTACTTTATTACGATAAGAAATTGCAGCATCAAATGCAGTACTGTCAATCCCTTCTTTCATGATGCGAATAACACCGTCTTCATATTCATAAAATTCTTTATTGATATAAGCAAGAACAGTAGTGCGGTGACCTTTAAGACGCTGAAGGCTCATTTTCTGTAGTACTTTATCTTCTAACTGTTTCATTTGGACGTCCTAATTTTACAACTAGCATTGATATAACTAAATGCATCACCATCAGTATCAATACCAGAAATGATTTTTTTATCATAACTTAAAATATACGAAATAGCATCAACCGAACTGAAATCAGTACAGTACAATGTAAAGTACTTGTAACCTGGTGGAACAGTATACTTAGTTGATGGTGGTTCATCAATACGGTCTGCTAATGCAGAAGTACTGAATATCGATAACATTAATACAAGTAAAAACTTATTCATCTTATTCACCAAATAACTCAGGTGGTTCGGTAATTGCCAGTAATTGTAAAAAATCACGACAATCGTAATGGCTTATACCATCCACCAGAACAATACGACCACCATTAATAGGCCAGCTTTCGATTTTAACAAGACTTCTTTTATTCTCAAAATCAGTCTCTAGTACTGTACCAAGCCAAACACCTTCTGGTACATTTTCAAAGTCAGTACATTCAATCCACATGATTATAGTACTCTTAATTGGTACGGGTGATGAGATTCGAACTCACAAGACCTAAGTCTGAGGGATTTTAAATCCCTTGCGTACTGCCAATACCGCCACACCCGCATTTAAATTTATAATTTAGTAAGTACTTTCTAAAGGAAGAAAAGAGCTGGCGTTCTCGCTATGCAATTCGCTCATTTTTCCCCAAAAGGACATTGAACCTGTGATTCCATAACCAGCAGAGAGCATACCTGAAAAATTAGACTTAATCAAGCGTTTATTCATTTCAGTATAAAGTTTCTTACCATAACCCATACCACGAAAATCAGGCTTAATATAAATTTGGATATTGGTATCGAAATAACTCCAACGATATTCTTCATTATGGAAAACTACACCAATGTTATTACCTGTATCATCCTGGATAATAATTAAATCCGAGGATACAGCAACATCTTCATCAAAAGTTATATCCTGAAGACAACTAATTAATGTCCAAGCTGGGGATTCATAAAGTCCAGAATCAATTGCTAGTTGTGCAAGTTGTTTAATGCAAAATTCATCAGTAGTTAATAATTTCATTACCATAATCCAGTATGAGTTACACTAAACAAACGAAGGAATGCATCAATCCAGATTACTGAATATGGTAAAGCATTACCAACTGATTTAATAAAAGTACTTAATTCGGACGCAATTACAGTTTTTATTGCAACATGCCAATGATAAAATCCAAAGAATAAAGACCAGAAGAAAATCAATACGAGTACAATACTCATTAAATAATTTCCCAATCTTGAACTTCTAGTTCAATATTCATGAAATCATCTTTAAGTACTTTACCCTTAGTTAATTGATATACATTATTTTGTTTATCAATATAAAGTTCAATACCATGTTCAATGAAATGTGGGCGTCTGATATAGAAGCCATTTTTAAAAGAGGTTTTTAAAAGTTGTTGGATTTCAGCAATAGTCATAGGTTCTCACTTGTTAACGAGATATGTTTCATCAATTTGGTTCTGAGAAATTATACGACCTATTCCTTCATGTATTGCGTTTGATACTACTAGTAGTACTATGACAACTAACAAACCAAAAAGTACAAAGCATGAATTTCTTTTTAAGAAATGAATCATAATGTATTTCTCTATTCTTAATTAAAAACTACAAGACTCCGTACTGACCGGAGATCTCTACTTGTAGAAGGTTTGTGTGGTTGGGGGTATCAACACAGTTAAGGCCAAATTCCCATTCTCGCCACGTCAAGATGTAAGTACTCTTACATTAGAGTTTGTTTTACCGCGATTAACTGGCTACATTCGAGGATAACCAATCCCCTAGCTACGATCAAGTAGCGTGGTTCTTTTTATTTCAAAAGGTGCACACCCTGTTAATTCAGGCTTTCTATCTTTACGGGATATTTTTTTGAATTATCCTTACGGGATAACTGTGTGGGTATTTGGTGGTCCCAGCAGGACTCGAACCTGCGACCAAAGAATTATGAGTTCTCTGCTCTAACCAACTGAGCTATAGGACCGAATTAATTATTTCTTTTCTTCGCCGCAGTACTCGCATTGTACTACTTCAGTTGGTTCACCACCTTCTTCACCAGTGATAAACTCTGATGGGATGGATTGTTTCTGGTAGTTATGTCCTGCACCAGATGCTGAACACTCATTATATGGGAATGACATATTAACCTCTTTTACGACGCATTAATTTACGTAAAGCTAAAAATGGATTAGCTGGTTCTTTTACAGCTTCTTTTACTTTACCAAAAGATTCTTCTGAAAGTACTTTACTGTTTGTTTGAACGATTCCGGTAGTATTACAAGGATGACATTCATACATCATACCATCACCAGCATAATGCCAGCCATCACCATTACAAGAAGTACACTTATCCATGATAATCT
>Ga0308167_1001963_pt1 | contig 20918 bp, 22 predicted proteins | sample PhyCR1_2_FD_202138 | JGI IMG/M metagenome (GOLD analysis project Ga0308167, IMG submission 202138) | Phyllosphere microbial communities from UC Gill Tract Community Farm, Albany, California, United States - DLSLRC.R1 | ecosystem: Host-associated > Plants > Phyllosphere > Unclassified | place... | reverse complement strand
AACATTTGGTATTTATGTTTATTATCTCCTTTTACATAAATATCGCCCACAATCATTCCTTTTTTTATTTTTTCAATCTCTTCTTTACTTAATAAAGCTTCCTTTACGTAATACTTATATTCGCCTGTTGTAAATTTTAAATTATACTTTTCTTCCTCCATATTCGAAATTCTTATATTCAGCATATTACCTATCAAAATACAAAATAATGATATTCCGATAAACCTGTACAACATGAATTTTTCAGACCACATACTTATTCCTCACTAATTTTTTATTATAAACAAAGTACGTTATCTTTTTTTAAACACACTATATTCGGCCTGAATCTCTTCCAGAATCAAAACTCTTTTTAATGAAGTTTTTTTCTATATTTCTTTTTTCCACACGAATATCATAGGTTATTATAAAATCATAAATTTCCTGATCTTTTATATGTCCATTATTAGCAAGCATTACACTGTATGCCTTCATATTTTTAATCGGATAGACCTCAACAAAATAATCCACCACCCTTAACATAACCAAACATAATATCAAAAGAAATAAAGGAAAAAGACTTAGCATAAATATGTTATCGTTAATTTGGTATAACATATTTGCTGATAACAATAAAAAGGCGATTAACTGATAGCCAAATACCAGCGACATATTTAAATTTTCATCATCGCCTAACTCATTTTTTAATAAATAAATTCGCATTACTTTATTTAAATTCAGATTGTTTATATGTTTTTTTATCGCACGGTCTTTACGCATAAATGATTCTGCAAAATATATAGACACCAGTAGAGCAGGCGTTATTATAATTAATATACTTTCTGCATAATAAGAGAATAAATTAATATCCTGAGATCTCGTTAAACCAAAAGAAAAACAAAAAATAGTTACCAGTGTAAGCAAAACTGGAAATAATAAATTACCCTTTAATGCATCACGTCTTGTTTCATATCCACAGCACAATTTATCAATATTAAAAATATTTTTCATTTTACATTAACCTCTCTTAATTTACAGCCCCAACTTTTTTTCGCTTCCAGAAGCAAATCACCACTCCAGTTCGGGTTTACGTTGCTCAGATAATACTGGTTCTTATTACCGTCTTTTTTGTATGCTTGTTCGTTCCATACAAAATATTCATCATTCTTGCCAGCAGGATTACATCGCCATAGCATAAAGTCGGTTAACTGATATTTGTGCTTTTTATCTCCTTCAACATAAAAATCACCAATTATTTTATCATTCTGCAGATTTTTAATTTCTACTTCGCTCAATATAGCAGTCTTGACATATTGCTTATGTTCACCCCTGTAAAAAAAAGCTTTTTCTTTATTTTCGTCAATATCTGCAAATCGACAAGAAATCACTATCAACAAAATAAGTGCAGCACCGATTAAACCCAGCACTTTATATGGTGGTAACCAATCTCTTAACATGTTTAAATCCTCTCGTGTATTTTTTTGTTTACATTACGTTATCTTTTTTATTTCTTCCATTTTTTTTACATAAAAAAAGAGCAGCAAATGCCACCCTTTTATTTATGTTTTACTACGCCGAAGGCATTTCTGCTCGCGCTTGCCAGTAAGCCGTTTCACTTTCCAGACGACTACGTTCTTTTTTTTCCTTCTCGACGGCTTCTTCCCTTAATGTTTCCCTCACCTTATTCTTTACCCAAACTTCCTGATTTTTTTCAAATGGAGTCCCCATATTAACTGTCTCCCATAAGAATCGTCATATCACGACCCGGCTGTGTTGGATCCGTATAATTTTCTGAACGTGTATAACCACCACAAAAATCATCCGAAATTAAATCTGAATCATCGCGCTTTTTTCTCTTTACCTTGTTATTTTCAGACGAAGAATAAGAAGCACCACCACTACAAAAATCAAAATCCTGAGAATGCTTTCTTGCCATAAACTTTTCAAGATTAAACATGCCTTTCTCTCCACTTGTCGGTTTGAATAACACCTTAACATTTCTCATCCACCAATACAATAAAAAACATTCACCTGATTCCTCTTTTTATGATATAATCACTTCTCTCAATACATACTCTATCAGGAAGCAAATATGTATCATCTGACATTTAAAGATCTTGGACCTTCATGTTTCCTGATTCCAGCCAAACCGCTTCATTTCGATCCTAATGAAGATTTTTATACTCCTCGTGTGAGTTTCTCTCCTTCCATTAAAAATGCTCTGTACGGTCTTACAGGACTCGATATGAATGATTCTTCCGATTACCTCAGCAATCAGGCCATTATTCATTACAATTGCTTGTTCGATAAACTGACACAAAAAACAAAAGAAAATGCATTTGTCGATCATGCTACTCTCCCTTTCTCTGAATCTACACAAAAAAGGAAATTACCCGAAGATTTTATTCGTGAACAACAACAAAAATTTTTGACAGTGTTTGAACTCTACAAAAAACATGTTTTTAATAACGCATATTTTAATGACCGTAATACTATCCTTAATAAACAAGATAATCACTCTTACCTTAATCTCTCTGTCTATCAAACTTTACCTGACGCTCAAACACAACAACCTCACACTCTTCCTTTTGATCATAATCTCACTCTTGAAACATGGTCTCTTGATCCTGTTCAGGTCAAACATGCCGGTTATCTCTCTATACAGCATTTTGTTAACCATAAAAAAATTCTCTTAACCTCTGAAATCTTTTCTTGAAATCACCTTCCCCTTTTTATATAATATCTCTTTAAGAAATGAGATATCACCATGACACAAAAACGCACCGTTCAGATTCTTCTCGCTGACTTTAAACATACTTCTATCCTGCATTATTTGTTAGATAAAAAAATTATTGTTAATTTCAGTTGCGCTGACGGATTTTGTGGGGTATGTCATTCTCTGCTCCTGTCCGGTGAAATTCACTTTTTTAAAGAACAAATCGGCTGGAAACCTTCTCAGGAATTTTTACTCTGCTGCGCTGTACCTAAAACCGATATCAGCTTAGAAATTTATTAATATCATATCGATATGTGAAGAATATATTCTCCAGTCAAAAGTCGTCATTTTTTTAAACGCATTATTATCTTCTCTTTTATCAAAAAAAGCGTGTTTTTTCTCTTTCGCTTTGCTATACTTTCTCTGTCGAAGAGGAGAAAATCATGTCAACATTACGCAATGTGTTTGCTGTTTATGATACCGAAAAAGAAAAAAAAGCACTGTTTGACGATATTCATAAAAATAAAGCGTCTCTTTTTTACATTAAATCTGAAAAACTCTCTTCTCAGATTTATTCTTTTATTTTCAAAAAAAAATTTTCACTGAAAGAACTTTCCGTCAGTGATAATATGAACTACCGTAAACTTAAAACCGCTTTTCCCCTTATCTTAACCGTTTTTGCTCTCTATGTTTATTTTATCGTTCAGGAACTCTCCGCAACCGAAATCTCTGCTCGTGGCATGTTCCACGTATTCTTCCTGACATTAGGTATTATTGTAGGCTCACGCTCTCTACATAAAATGAAAGTCGAATGTATTCGCGAAGAAATTCAAAACTTCTTTATTCGCTCTAAAATGAAAACAGAAGACGAACAGCGATTCTTTCAGACTTTTTATTTATCAACCACCAATAAGGTTGAGCCAAAAACACAACATAATACCAAACGATTATAGGTTAACCTCATGGATATCTTAAAAGCACAGGCCATTTTATCAAAATATCGGATCGATTTAAGCCTTAATCGTCCAACTTTTATTGTTAAAATGGCTGAGGCTATCAACCTATTAGAAAAAAATAATCTTTCTCCCTTATCTCCCTACTTTAAGAGAAATAAAAACAGTATCGTATCCATTGTCTATCAGTGCGACTGCGGTAATACAGCAGAGTCTCACGTTTCTAATTTTGCACAAAAAAAAGTTTTTGCCTGTAAAAAATGCAATGCGGCAAAAATTAACGCTATCACAAAAAGAATTCCACTTAAAAAAATTGAGTCTCTTTTACAGGAAAAAGGCTTCTCTGTTATAAAGGTAGATAACTATAACGGTGAACTCTCAGGCAGCCAATGGCAACTCGCCTGTAAACATAACCACTCTTTTAACAGAAGCGGCAATAACATTAAAAATATAAAATATTGCCCTGTTTGCTTTACTGAATCCGTAGCCGAAAATCTCGTCAGGGATCTTATCGAAATTCATTTTAATAAAAAATTCCCCAGCGTCAGGCCTGATTTTTTAAAAAGCCGCTTCTCTCAAAAAAATCTTGAACTGGATATGTATAACCATGAAATGAAACTCGCTTTTGAATATAACGGCATTCAACATTATGAACCTATTTATGGTGAAGAAAGATTGCAGGTTTCTCTTCGCAATGATCAGGAAAAAATTCAACTCTGTCAGCAACAGGGCGTCAATTTAATTATTATCAAATATGCAAACAATCACAGCTCCGATAAATCTCTCTTCCTCAAAGAAATTGTTGATAAATTAAAGACGGTTAATATTTATATCAGTGAAACAACTTTTGAGCAGGTCTTAAATAAAAAAGAAAAGTTTGAAAATAAAAGCCTCGCCCGAATTGAAACATTGCTGAAAACAAATAACAAAAAACTTATTTCTCATTCTCAGGCTGATAATAAAGTTACGTTTGAATGCCTTTCATGTCATTCCACAAATATGGTCTCTGTTCCGGTTATTATGAAACTTAAAAATTATCCACGAAAGACATGCGCAACATGTTGCGTAAGACAGTCTACTGTTCAAAGCGAAATCCGACATAATAACATTATAAATACATGCTGCCAGCAATTTGGTTATCATTTTATCGATATCCTCAAAAATAAAAAACAGCACGTTATCGGTTTTCGATATAAAGATAATCAAAATAATATTAAACTCTTCGGAACAAAGAAATACAGAAAATATATTAACGAAAATCGAGACATCTTTAATAAATAAAATACTTCTGGTATTTGGTTTTCGTTTAGATTATAATTCCCGTATCTTTTTTTCGGGGTTATTATTATGAACCATGAATCACTTTTGACTATTATCAAACAGTATTTCCGCGATCTCGCACATGCCTATTCCCCTTCCGGTCATTTTACCGAAGAACAAAAAGCTTTTTTAAATGAACGCTATCAGGTAGAAGATTTTTCATACTGGGACGGCAAAATATTTATTGCAGATAAAGAAAATGTTCATTTTCATTCTACTAAATGCCAGGGAAGACATGATATCGAATTTACCTTAAAGAAAGAAAAATTTAATATTGTAGTATTTGAATCCTATCTTGAAGAAGAACATAAAAAATGGAATGAAGATCCTTTTAATAATAAATCAGGACTTTATGCTTATATTGTTAATGATAATCTCTCAGCAGACGATATCGCTTGTGAAGAAAACCTTTATTTCTCTCAGGATACTGCTCTGTTGATTAATAACCTAAATCTGTTCTTTAAAAATCAGCTTGATAATATAAACACTGAATTTAAAGCTCGTCTCTGGATAACACCAGAATTCGCTTCTCAATTCGAAAAAAATAAACTCAGCAATACTATATCTGCTTCTCATGATAATACACATATCAGAATATGATATAAAGACAAGAGAACATTATATATGAAAAACCAACATTCACAGATTATTATTGATTTCTTTAAAGATATAATTCCCGTCACACCCAATACATTTAAACAAATACAACAACATTTTTCTCACAAAAAATACACCATTACACAAGCAGAGAAAGACCATGAAGGTTCTAATTTTATAAAATTTGTTTTCAATGAATTTACTTTCTTATTCTCTTCCTCAAAGGGTATGTTTATTATTTCTTTTGACCCTCACTTTTCTATTATCGTTTATGAACACTTTATTATTAAAAATAAACACACTTTTAATTACGATATACTTAATAATAAAAAAGGTCTCTTTGCTCTCCATAATGTAAACCTTTTTCCATATAACGAAAATGAGTTCTTTTCTAATGATATGATATGCCTCTTTCAGGATATTAAGGAATATTTTCACAACAACGTAAATAACTACGAAATACACTATATACCCAGACTTTTCATTAGCGATACTTTTATTTTAAATTTTCAAAAAGATTTTATTGCTCAGAAGTTAAATGATAACTTACCCCATTTATCAAATAACCGACTTTGAACTATTCTCCAGTCAAAAGTCACTCATTAGACGTAGGCAGCATTATTCACTACACTTTGAGATAATACGACTTTTGACTGGAGAATTCCTTAATTACAAGGAACTTATATGAATAACGATATAACAGAAATTATCATTCAGTATTTTAACGATCTTAAATCTATCAGACTATACAGAAATTCTGATATTATTACATCTCGTTTATCTGAAAAAGGATATACTGTATCACCTGTCGATTCCACAGTAGAAAGGACTTATTTTTTCTCTTTCAAGACAGGATTTACATTTTACCTTTTTTAGACCTGAACAGTATCACTTAATTTCTTTTAATCCTGCATTTTCTATCCTGGTTTTTGAAAACACCAGAGATTATACCTGTGATCCTGTTGAAGAAGAAAAAGAAGGCTATTTTGCTATCACTAATTTTGACGAAGACCCTTATTTTTATCAAACTGAATTCTTACCTGATATTAAACTTATTTTTGATAACCTTTATGCGTTCTTTAAAACAATTAACTCTTCTTATCGAATTTTTACAGCAAGACTTTATATTCATAATTATGAACTACTCGCTGACATGGAAAAAAACTTATTGCATGACTCTGTGGAAGCACTTGACCGTAATACACCTGTAAGGATATAAATTTTTATTGATTACATACAAAATCAATGTTATTTTATTCTCCAGTCAAAACTCGCCTTATTGTTTTATTAAAGCTTTTATCATAATAAGGGATACTAAACAGGATAATTTGCTATGTATAACAATAATGCCGCATTCTTAGCTGACCTTCGCGAAAACACGAGTTTTGACTGGAGAATATATTTAGATAATATTAAACATGAAATCAATAAGGCTGAACAGCAAAAACTTTTCTATGATTTCCTGCTTACTGAAATACAAGATCCCTTTATTCCAAAACAGGATTTATTACATTTCCTTACAACACATAAAACAAAAAAATCAGCTTATACTTTTGATTACTATTATGAGTATATTATCGGGTTCTTAACACATAACGAAAACAAAGATTATGCTTTTCAGATTTCCTTTTATCTTTTTTACTATAATCATATATCAGTAAACGATATACAAAAATTATCTGCAAATTCTTCTGACCTTTTTCTTCATGTCATTAACCATACAAACACTGATATAAATTTAAAACACGCATTTTTAACTTATCTTAATTATACTTTTGAAATGCATTCCGCTCATAAAAACTTATTCTTTGATATTATTCAACATAACCAATTCGAGTGTATCGCATTCCTCTTTCAGAAAATTAATAATGCTATACCCACGGTTCCTGCACTTAAACGTAAAAAACTTATTCAGTGCTTTATTGATATCTTTGAAAATTCATTAAAGGAAAATCCTGATTTCTTTCAAAAAAGATTTATTCTTTTTCTTGATATGCTTTACCAGAATATGGGAGATAAAAGTTTTATTATATTTAAAAACATCCTTAAACAAAATATTAAAGGAGATTCACACCATTCTCTTACCAAAACGACTATCGATTTCTTTTATGAAAAAGAAAAACATGATATGCCTTTTGATAACTTTCTTTATTATCTCAATAAAGCAAAAAAAAATGATATTAACAACCAACATTATTATGAACAACTTACAAATAATGTTATTGCATTATCTATTCAATCTCAGAAAGAATGTATTTTAAATTCTGTTGCTTTTCCTGCGAATACAGATACAACAAAAAAGAGGATTTAATATCCTCTCTTTTAATCTTATATAGTCGTATCTATTTCCTGTATTACCTTCATAAAAATTTCAGGCTTCCACTCTTTTAAATCTGAAACTTGTCCGTCTCCTATTTCTATTAACCAGATTTTACCTTTAACGTCCTCACACGTATCTATTGATACAAACAATCTGTCTTTTAAAAGATTACCTATGTCTTTTACCTTATCAGGTATCGATTCTTCCAAAGAAGAAAACACCTTACCTTTTACACAAAAATATCTCTTCTCTGTATCAGGAACAAGTTCTATTACTTTCCTTAATACAATATAACGCTCTACACCTCTATATTTTTCTATCTCTGTTAAAATTTCCTTTATCTCTGATTCATTTTTTGCTATACTTCCTTTGCTGGTGGTTAAAGATTTAACTGCGTCTTTTATAAAATAAGATGACCAGCCAGGTAGATTTTTAAACATTTCTTCTTTATCTTTAAATACCACACTTTCCATTGAATGACTTTTGACTGTAGAATACCAGCCCTCAAAATAATGATTGCTTTCATAAGCCTGATAAGGAATAAGAAGTCTTGCTCCTTTTTTCTTAATAAGATTATTCATGTCTTCATATTCTTCCCGATTTAACATCCAGCCACGGTATAAAACATTATCTCCTTCATTAATATGATTCGTCTTTAATACGCCTGATGAGAAATATACAGACATAACATCATGTTCCTTCTGAAAATCTTCTTCTGTCTTTTTCTCATTAAAATAATCATGAGGATACAATATCTTTAATGCACACATAAAATTATTTTCCTTATTTTATTAAAATCAGACTATCTTACCTTATTCTATATATTTTAATCAATATAAAATTAAGATTGATTTGTTATCTACTTTGTTGTAATCTTTCAGAACATTTATCAAGAGGTCATATGAAAAGAATTACTGAAATTAATATCCCTTTGGCTTATCATAATATCTCACCGCAAGATATGCATACTCTATGGAAAAATATTTCAGCTCGTCTTTCTCATATTTTTGGATTTTATTCTGCTGTCAAAAATATTAAAAAAATAACAAAACATATATACCCCATTTATTACACTAAAACCATTTTTCATCTGGATACTTCATTGTTCGTTCCAGATATTAAAACCTTTACTCTTGCAAAACATGTTCAGGAAAATTTCGGTCTCAGGTCTCTTACCTTAAAAATAAAACCGGAAGAAAATAACGAAGCTCTCCTTATTCGTATTAACGAAATTTTTAATTTTATGAATAACTTCTGTTCTCAATATAAATATCAAAATTCTTTCTTTGGATTAAACAACCGCATTCACTTTTTTGATTATATTGATTTTCCATATAGTCATGCTTACAGTAATGATCTGTATAAAGGAATATGCTATTTTAAACGTAAAAACCGCAGTGACTACAATCTTGCTATCGGCATTAATATGGATAGCGACTTTCAGGATCTTGCAAAATTTTATTCTCATGAACAGGCTCATGCTTTTGATTATATATTAGGAGAACATAATATACCTTTCTCTGCTTTGCCAAATAAAAAAATTCATAGTAATCCTTACCTCTATAACCTATTTAAAAATATTCTTTCACTTGCATATAATAATTCTCTGCCTCTTTCTGACAATGAGGTAGCGCAACAAACAATTTCAATGAAACAACATTTCGTAGAAGATATCCTTAATCTTAGAACTTCAAAAAGCAATGCAGAACTCATGTACGCCTCTATTGAAAAAAATATTCTCAAGTCAAAAGTCATTATTCCTGAATCGTATAAAGATATTATTCTTTTTATCTTAGCTAAAGATGAAACTTTTGGAAACTTTTATCCTCAGCACAAACCTTTTTTGATTAATAAGCACGGAGAATTACATTCACATTTTTTTGAACCTGAATTTTTAAATTACGTTATGCTTAATGAGGAAAGATTCGCCAACTCTCGTTATGTTAATTCTCAAAATTTTCTTCTTCATTCTTTCTTTAAAGAACTTTTTGTTTATATCGAGGAACAACAGTTGTAAAAAAAGCCCCGAAGGGCTTTTAGTTTTTAACGCTGGATTTTTCACTTATCTTTTCTGCCACATTATTTATGATACTATCAACCTCTTCTGGATTAACAGAGAGTAAATAATTTAATTCACTTTTTTCTTTCGCAGGCAACATATTTTTAAATGCCAGATAGTCACTATCTATTTTTTTAGAATAACCCACTACAAGTAAAACTGAGAGTAACACATAACCAACTTCGATTAATGCTTTTGAGGCCATACTCATTTCCGTAGAATAAGCAGTAAAACAAATAAATGGAATCAGAAGCATTATCTTTAAAAGCGTTTTGTTTTTTAAATCTATCTTCATTGCCTTTACGTGTGTATTTAAAATTTCATAATTGGATAAACTTTCTTTCTTTGCGATAAAGGCTTCGCACAGGCTAAGTGCTTTTGTGGAAATACCGGCTGGCTTTTGGCTATTTTCATTAGTCATATCATTCCCCTTTCACTGTTTTATTTAAAGTAATACTACCACAAAAGTCCTTTTTATGTACATTTTTTTTATAATTTCATATAGTGAATTATACTTTATTTATTTTCTTTACAGCGTACTCTATTGCGTTATTTATAGTGTTGCCATTTGCATCTTTCATAGTGAAATATTTCAGTTTTTTAAACTTTATGACTTTTGACTTGATAATAATTACTTTAATCACAATTTTTATTTTTTTATATAAAATAATAAGCTTATTTTTTATTTATATTACCTTATACTCGCCAATACATTCATTATCCATGTAAAACTTTGTAATTTTATACATTAAATGTAATGCTATTTTACGGCCACTCCATTTTGTTATACATTTTTTAGTTATTATAACAATTTTAACATTTTATTTTATATGTATATTCCCCCCGTTACTTTATTTAATTTTAATTGATAATTGTTTGCTGCTATTGATTTAAACGTGTATTTCATCATACATTTTTTCCCATATATTTTAATCATTTAAAAAGATATTTTTATCATAAATGTATATATGATAAATTCATAATTAGGAACTTTAAATATTTTACATAGATGATTTTTTTTATTTTATCTTTTACACAAAAACAATACAATTATTCATAAAAATTTATCTGGAATCACAGGGGTTTTTATGTTAATATGATAAAATCATACAAATAAGACAGGACACAAATATGATAAATGAATATAGAGCAGATCAGATTTATTTTAGTGACATTGAAGAATACTTTTCACAAAAACACGTTGATGAGTACTATACAATAAATAACTATACACTAAACTATGCAGTAACTGATTATATATTTTCTGGTCACGACAAGATTAGTGAATATGACATAAGCATATTTTACGAAAATTGTTATAAAAGTGAAAAAATTAATTTCCTTAAAGAAATAGAACATAAAAAGATACTACTTCCGTTAAATGACAGTTCCAAAACGAACATTATTGTTCCGTTTAATATGCTAAGTTCTATGGTCAACTATGTTTGTATTTCAGATTCATTGCATAAGAAGTTCCTGCATTTTTTTAAGTTGTTTATTGAAGATAAAAAAGAACTTATTGATCAGGATATGCATAATTACATTATCCATAAGTTAAGTATTTTTAAAAAATATAATTTTCTGGATATGTATTTACGCCTTATGCATAATGAAAATAATTTGACGGTTCATTCAGATTTTATTCAAAACAATATCCCTTATACTTCGGATAAAAAAATTTACGAGCCTTTTTTAATACGTTATTTTCATACACGCAAGGATGATTTTAAAGATATCGACTTAAATGTTATCGCATTGGTGTTTAAATATTACAATAAAAATTCATGCAAAAATATTTTTTTAACGTCCCGATTTTCTATTGTTAATTATTTTAGTGAATATAAAAAATTTAATGACATATACTTCGCCCTTCACAATAAAGAAAATGCTTATAAAAATTTTTTAAAGTTCTTAAAAAATGAAAGTTATGATTTTTCCAATGATAATTTGTCAGATTACTCTAGATCATTTTATGAATCTTTTGAATTTTTAATGAAAAATAACATTAAGCATGTTGGTTATATTAAAAATTTCCTAAACGGTAAATATGATAAAGAATTAGATGAAGTTGAGCTAATAACCTACCTTAATTATACAAAAAGTTTGCAAGCTGATTTTTCAAATACAGAAGAATTATTTAATTTTATTAATGATAAGTATGAGAATTCTTCTGAAGAAGATAGAAAATTTTTCTATGATAGATGTGCTTCTTTTTTTGATGCTTTCATTACAAGTGGTGCTATAAATGCATATGAAAATTTAGATAAGACTGATATGTTAACTGGAAGGTTATATATTATGTTTGTAAAAAAATTGTTTTTATCAGATTCTGTTTCAGCAAAACAGCTTTCAACATTATTTAATGGTTCAAATCCTGTGATTGGCATTCTTGAAAAAATAAATTATGAATATCATAAGGCTCATTTCGGATTTTCTGAGTTATTATCTGTTATTTCTACTGGACTGATGAAACGTCAACGCTCAGAAATTTTTGAAATGAATGAAATTGATTTTAATAAATTAAATACATTTTTTTCTTTTGGTAATATGGTTTACACTCACAATTCAGACAGTTTATTTTTTGTTCTTTACCATACAATCATAGATAATAAAAATGAAGAATATTTAAGAAATAAAAAAGATGTGTATATAAAAATGTTAGATATAGGATATAGTCTTTTTCAAAAACAAAGCCGTTTGCGTTTATCTAATCACTACCCTTCTCTTATTATGGATATTGCTTCTGCTCTTTCTATTGAAATAAACAAAGAAGATTCATTATTATTTGAAATGATATCTATTATATTAAATAATGAAGAACTTAAAAACACGGATGCCGGATATTTGCTTATTGAGCAGAAAACTATTTATGAGCAATTACTATTAAAGTTTAGTGATACACAGATTTATTCAGAAAAGATTACGGTAAAAAGAATTTAAGCTGTATTAAAAAAGCAATCCAGATGGATTGCTTTTTATTTACTTTGATTTTAATTGATATAAAACGGCTCCTATTTGATAGAACTGGTAGCCCGACCATCGTTTGAATTTTTCGTTAGACATTTCCTCATTAATACAATTTCCGAGGAACCTTGATACTGTAGAATGCTCATACATACCTTCCTGAAGAAGTGATTCATAGCATTTAAGTTTCATATTCAGAAATATATTATTTTCTTTTGAACTTTGACTCATTACACAATAGAAAATATCTTCACCTGTTGTATTTTTAGTGCGACAATTTTGTGTTATTTCCTGCAGGCTAATATTTGTTTTTTCTTTCATATCAGATACGACATTAATGAGTGCTGTTTGTTTGCTGGTGAAATCATTATCTTCCTCATTAACTTTTTCAAGAATGGAAAACAAGTCATCGTTTGCTTTTTCATAAGAAATATTATCTTTCTTTGCCTGATCAATAAATCCTTTTTGCATAGCACCTATTTCAAAATTGCTCATTATCATTTCACTATTTACAGAACAACCGTCTTCATTACATTCTGTATTTTTTCTTTCTGTAATATCTTTTGCATGCTGAAATACAGAGATATAATCGCCACTTTCTATAAAATTATGAGCCGACTTTTGGATATTATTTTTATTTGTATTCGTAAAGTAGTCTGCTGGAATGGCAGATTCAAATTCATTAGGTATGACATTGACTGAATTAAAGTATTTTGCATATGATGCACCCGAAGAAAAGATGAGAATAGAGAACAGTAATAAGTGAGTATTTTTTTTCATTTAGTATTTCCTTCTTATATTTTTTTTCACTATACAATATTATATAAATAATTACACCATTAATTTTGATTTTTTTACAAAAATGTATTATCAATGTAGAAATGAATTGAATTAATAAAAGGATATTTTATGAATATTAAAAAAACAAAAATAGCAGTGCTTGTTATTTTTTCTTTACTGGGCATAAATCAGACTGTACAGGCTGATGACAGTATTGAGGATTTATTAAATAGCAGCGTTATTAAAGTAGATAAACCTGCTGATAATTCGGACAAACAATCTTCTGAACAATCAACGCTCAACAAAAAATCTGCTAAACCTGTTTTGCCAGATAGTGTAGCTAATGATAGGTATCAGGGGATGATTGTTAACCGTAATGGAAACGAGCAAATTCCAGAGTCCAATCTTAATGTATTAAAATATAATCCACTGGCTGAATCAAGACCAGATTTTGCTAAACGTTTATATTCATTAAATAAAGATGTTATAATTAATGTATTAAATAAATCTACTGCTTTTGCCGTGGGACCTGTTCAGGGAGATGATAAAACCGTTTATGTCTTCTTTGACCCACAATGTCCACATTGTTCTAATTTATGGAAAGAAAGTCAGAATGAGAAGCTTAAAGATATTCAGTTTATATGGATACCGGTAGGTTATATGAATGATTCGAGTCAGCCTCAGGGTGCAACAATACTTATGAATTCTGATCCAGTCGGAACTATGAATAAACATGAAACTCTTTTTGAAAAAGATCAAAGAGGAATTACTCCTTCTGCCACAATAAGTAAAAATATTATTGATCGTATAAAAATAAACACACTTATTTTTGCAAATTTGAATATTAATGGCGAAGAGAAAAAAGATGATTTCCAGGTTCCTCTTATGTTACATATGACAAAATCTGGTCAAATTTCTTTTGTGGAAGGTGAAGTATCCTCGGATAAAATACAAACTTTTATAAATGAATAATAAATTTTAAGGCACCATTAGGTGCCTTAATTTTAATCTACAATTTTGGTCATATTTTCATGAAGTGATAATTTTATAAGAAAAGGATCCAAAATAATGTTATTAATTTTTTTCTTATCATTATTTTCTTTATAAAATTCATGAAATATAATTTCATTTTTTAAAAAGAACTCTTTAAGAATTTTTTCCTGTTTTTCTTTCAAGTCATCAAGAGATTTTTTGTTGATTAGAACTTCGTTTTTATTTGCAGGTTTAATAAAATAAGTGCCACCATGCCCTGCACAAAGATACGTTTTTGCATATTCAAGCCAGTCGTAGTAGTCTGTCATAGCACCAAGACCTTCACTTTTTAACAATGTCTCCTCTGAAACTTTTCCAGCCAGACATAAAAGCATAGAAAATTGCATTGTATGTTTTTGCATAAAATCAACTTTTGTAATAAATTGAGCCTCGGCTAATCCATTATAATCTGTTTTGAATATTCTATTTTTTGAATTAAAAATAGAAATTTTAAGCTTATAATCTATTTTTTTATCAATAAGCGCATATATAGAAGCATGTCCAATTTCATGATAAAAGGTTTGTTTTATATTCTTACAACTAAAACTATCACTATAGAATAATAATCTTTTGTCCTGTGAACCTATCTTATCTATTTTAGATAAAACTTTTTTTATTACCACAACGAACATAACCGGAATAGCAGTCATAGCAAAAACTCTTAAAGCAGTTATATCACTCTTTAATTCTTCAATAAAAGGTAATACATTGAGTATAAGCAGAAAAGTCAAAAGAGTTATGTTTACGTTTTTGAGCAAGGATTTGTATAAAAGTTCAGTATTTTCTTCTGTTGCTGCCTTTAACATATAAAAACAAAGTGATGCCAGACAAATAATATAAACGGGATTCATATAAAAAGAAATTATGCCAAAATTATCTTCAATCTTTGCTTTTTGCCCAAACATGATTACTGATATCAATATAAAGATAAGTAGATTTTTATATTTGATGAGGGTTTTTTTAATCATAAGACAGGATTCCATTTAAAAAGATTATACACATTATCATTTGTAAGTTCTGAAAGAGTTTGAATATCTGTTTTCTTTAAGTCGGCAAGATATTGAGCGATATACTTTAGGTATGCAGGCTCGTTAATACGGGTGCTTTTAATTGCTTTGACATGCTTTGGTTTTAAATAAGGTGAATCCGTTTCAATCAGAAGTCGGTTATCTGGAATAAAAGGGATGAGTTCTTTTAATTCAGTGCCACGTTTTGGGTCAGATACCCAGCCAGTTATACCTATATATAAATCCATATCCAGAATAGTATCCAGCATACTCCGGTTGCCTGTAAAGCAATGAACAACACCTTTTAGACCTTGTTCAATATATGGAGTAATTATCTTTTTAAAATCCTGCATAGCGGTATCTGTATCGTTTTCATAATGGGGTCTTAAGTGCAAAAAGACAGGCTTATTGAGTTCTAATGCAAATGCTAGTTGTTCTTCAAAAGCATAATGCTGCTCTGCTTTGGTAGAATACATACGATCATAATCAAGACCACATTCTCCAACGGCAATGACTTTATCTTTCTTCGCATAGGATTTAACTATGTGTCTTTGTTCTTTCCAGTCTTTTGCATTATGAGGGTGCATACCTGAAGTCAATGCACAGCGTTCAGGGTAAAACTGTTGAATAAAATCATAGGATCCTTGTATCGACTTCACTGTGGTTCCTGTAAAGATAATACCTTTAACACCTTCATTAAAAGCGTTATCAACTATTTTTTTTTCTTGTCCGTGAAACTGTGAATTAATCAGATTAACGCCGATATCTATCATGTTTAACTCCTATATTTTATCGTAGGGTATTATAGTATCATTGTATGCTTATTGAGTGCAAACTTTTTTATCAGTCATAATATTGAGATTTTTTCGTTGAATACTCATTAAAAAAGAGAGGACATCTCCTCTCTTTTTATTTTAATGTTTAAACTATATTCTGTTTTGGTTAATTTTACTTGTTGATTTTGTACCTTTGAATTCCTGTTTAAGTTCTTTTGCTTCTATTATTGAAATCATAACCTTCGCATTATCCGCATTTTTCAAAAGCGGGTGATTAAGTAAATACTCTGAATTAAGTTTAATATCTGAATTAATAATATCCTGATTAATTTTATTGATATTTTCATTCTGCATAACAATACAAAGTGTGGTCATAAGTACGCCTTTCATTTTAGGGTGTATCTCATTAATTTTATTCGCTTTGATACTTGCATCCAAAATATCTGCAAAGAACTGCGCATTATAGTCTGAAATCAAACCTTCACTCGTTATTCTGTCGGCCAGTTTTTCCTGAGAATTAAAATCTCCAAATATAGCATTAAACGGCGTATTTTCTTTCATTAGATTTTCTACTATGTATTTTGTATACTTAATATCTTTTACAAACGTAGCTTTTTTTATCGTTTCTGAATCCATTTTATTAAATATAGCTTCTCCTTCATTATTCATAACTAAAGGTACTCTTTGTAAATAGGAAGAAAAAATACTTCTTGTCATTTTATTCATAGTATTTTTATCAAACCACAAATTTTCTCCTTTATTATCGACGGAGCGTAAAGCTGGGAGTGCTTTTTGTATATCACCCAGCTTTTCTATAAATGCCATACTTTTACTATATGAATTAAGATGTTCATTTAAAGCTATTCTTGCGGCAGATATACCTTCTTTATTATATCGGTTTGCCCAGTCTTTTTCGCTTTTTAATACCGTCTCTGCATTATGCCCACTACCTTTCAATCTTTTGAAATACATCTCATTATTGACTTCAAAAACTTCTTTCTGATCGAGATTTTTATTTGCCCATTCCTCTATCATTGCAACGAGTTCTTGATTTTTCGCATTATTACTTCTGATAATAGAATAAACAGGTTTTTTTTCTTTTCCACTGGCATAATGAAAAACCAATTGATTTAAATCAGCACCTGCTGCGATCATTTTTTCTATCATTTTATTTTCATCATAACTTTCAACTATTTTTTTATTCAGGCAGTTAGGATTTTCTGCTAGTAAAAGATCAGCAACAGAATAAAGTCTCAAAGATATAACTTTATTATATAACGAGTCAGATATATTTTTATTTGGCGTCTCTTCATCAATCATACCTAAAAGATTGATTATTTTGCCTGAATAATTTTTAAATATGCTGTATAAGTTATTATCCATTTCACGTGAATAATTGCTAAACTGACTAACACTTAAATTATCATAAAAATTTACACATCTTCTAAACGTTGAAGACCTATCATTGGGCGAACCTAAAATTTCACCTTGTGTTTTTTCAATCAGGTAGGTTATTTCCTGACTGATATCTTCTCTGATATAGTATTTCAGTAAATTATCAATAAAAGAACCTTCGCCTTCTTTATGTAGCAGATTAATCTGATTTGCATTTGCAGCAACTTCTACAAGAGGAAATAGGTTTTTTATATTTACCTTTTCATAAATAAGATTTATAATATTTTTTTCAAGCATAAGAATTACCTTTTTATGTTTTAACTGTTTTTTAATATAAATATTATAACAGATCTCAAATATAATTCATCTGTTTAGGTTTCTTATTTTGCAAAACTATTTATTATGCTAAAATAAATAAAATGTTCATAAAAAAGGCAATAAATATGCACTACTTCGAAATAAAATTAATATTTGAAGCGATTAAAGATAAAAACTTGGATAATATAGATAAGCTTGTTTCTTTTCTCGATTTTGTAATAAATGAAAATATAATTACAAATAATAAAAACCCTGTTGCTAATGATAATGAAATAAGATATCTGGCGATCCATAATAAAAAAGAATTTAAACCTGTGGTTGATTATTTATTTAAAAGATTCCCTGAATGTTTTAATTCAGAATTTTTTATTAAATTATTTGAAACAGAATCTTTAAAAGATAACCGATCTGCAAATTTTCGCAATTTAGTCGATATACAAAAAAATAGTTATCGAAGAAAAGAAACATCCTTAACCCGGAATACATTATATTATATGGACTATTTTAGTACTGATTTTATTCAGAAAATGGTAGATAATACCGATTTTATGTTTGTTAATATAAATGATAAAAAATCTTCGGTTATAGAATATATTCGCCATCGCGGGGTTAAATTTAAAGGAGGTCATTTCATAGGCAGTCTTATGTCAGACCAGGTATTATCAAATTATGTCGACATTAATGAACCCGTTAATGATTTTTTGCCAACTTTATTTAAAAATTATCCTTTATCGATTAAAGAGTATAATTCTCATTTGAAAAACAAAGACAGCGCCACTTTTAATTTCATCCATCATTACTATGAAAATATGGGACAAACATATATTCATAAAATACGAGAGTTGGTTGAAGAATTGAAATCTAATTATGAACAATTATCCACTTATAAATTTTATGACCTGACGGCTGCTGAACTTATTTTATATCGTGATTTTTCTATGATAAAAAAGATGGTCGATGTCAATAGATTTAAAATTACAACAGAGGAAGAAGGTATTAAATTAAAAAAATATCTTGAATCTAATAAATATTTAAAAAATATTGATAATCTTATTGATAAATTAAAAATAATGTCATTATTAGACCATGATGATATTAAAAATAACGATTCTGGGACCTATCAAAATATTATAAATGGATTAAATATTATTTCTCCCTATAACGGGGATAAAAAATTTATTGATATGTATATGTTACTTAGAGAAAAAATAAATTATCCTAAATCTTTTCATCATTTGATACCTAAAAATATAATTCCATTATTGGGCGAAAGCTTTAGTGAGCTGGATATAAAACAACATGATTATTTCTTTAAATCTCAAAAAAATAATTCTACTAAATTTTTAGATATGTTACCTACTATCAGCAGATACATGAAAGGTGAATTAGTCAGACCTTCATTCACTAATATCTTAAATGAAGAAACGAAGGGTCAAATTGTATCATTAGAGTTGTTAAAAAAACAACCAGAATTTTTTTATGGTTTTATAAATAATACATTTAGAGAAAAAAACAAAAATGTCTCTGATTACAAAATGTATCACGAATTAGAGACGTTATGGGAATCCACAGAGTCCGTAAACAAAAGAAAAAGAGATATTACATTATGAATGAATATATTAAACAATTGTCAAATCTTACAGAATTACTTTCGGATGAAAATAAAAATTCAACATCGCATTATATATTTAATATCGTGTCTGATTTTATTAGTCATGTTGAAGAAAAAGGTGTTCTTCAGGAAGCTCCTCTTTCTGTTATAAAGGCAACTGAGTCTGCACTAACTGTTAAGGGTGAGATAGACAAGCAGTATAAAGAATATTTAAAGAAGAAATTTCCTGATTATTACTTAAATTCATTAGATAATATTCTTGAATCTTTTAACGATATTCCTTTTCTTTCTATTATTGAATTTTTACCACGATTACTGCCTTATAAAGATGAATTAACAGTAGAACACATGAATTTTCTTTTTAAATTAGCTCTTCCAAAGAAAACATATTCTGATTATGGCTATGGTGAAGAAAAAGCTGCAACTCATGATAAAATGCTTTATCTGGTTAAAAATTTCCTGACTAAAGAGATCTTTTATTCTCCTGAATTTAAATTTGCAGATGATTTAAACCTGTATACAAAAACACCTACGCTAACCGCTTTATTTGATTTACTTAAGGACGATATAAGGACTGAACATAAAACTGAATTTATGGCAGAAAAATTAATTGATCGTATGATTAAGCAGAATGTTTATTGTTACCTTAGTCCTAACTTAAATAAAGAGTATTATGAAAATATTAAAATAATTAAAAGTAAATTGCCAGGCATGAATTTAAATAATAATATAATAGATATTATAATAAATGATGATGATTATGTTGAAAAAAATGATTCAACTAAAACATTATATAAAAAAATTACAAAGCTTATATCTGGCAATCACCTTACTGAATTGAAAGCAAATGGCAAGCCTCTGATTTTTTCTTTGCTTATGATGGCACCATGCTTTTATATTCAGTCTTTTAATGCAAGTCAGAGAAAAGAAATTTTTAACTATTTTGGTTCAGAAGATTCTAAGCATACTATTATTCCCTACTTATTAATTAATAAAAATAACGCGCTTTCTCTTTATAAAGAAGAGCTTTCTGAAAACTTAAAAGAAAGACCTTTTTCTATACTTGAAGATATGGTCTGTTTTATAAATG
>Ga0308167_1001962_pt1 | contig 20935 bp, 21 predicted proteins | sample PhyCR1_2_FD_202138 | JGI IMG/M metagenome (GOLD analysis project Ga0308167, IMG submission 202138) | Phyllosphere microbial communities from UC Gill Tract Community Farm, Albany, California, United States - DLSLRC.R1 | ecosystem: Host-associated > Plants > Phyllosphere > Unclassified | place... | reverse complement strand
CGCCTTACTTTGATGCCATCAACGCCGATAAAGATGCCGTTACCGGTGCCCCCGCCGTGCCGGCTGCGCCACCTGAATCGTTGTCCATTTCCGACATGCTGCCCGTCAGCACGCCGGAAATGAGCCCGGGACCGGTGTCGCCTCAGCCGCTTGAGCTTTCAGGCATGCCGCCGGTGTTTGTTGTGGGCGACGACAGCCTGTCCAGACAGTGGCTTTCACAGCATGCGGCAGCGCTCGGTCAGATGCATGCCACAGGCATGGTCGTGAGCGTGAAAGACGCGGCTGCTCTGAGCGCGCTTCGTGCGCTGGCGCCGTCAACTGAAATGGTGCCGGTCAGCGGCGGTGACCTTGCCCGCCGTCTGCACCTGGTCCATTACCCCGTGCTGATTACCGAAAAGGGGCTGTCACAGTGATTCCTGTGTCTGTTATTGCAGAGCTGATCAGGGCGAATCCTGTTCAGATCGGGGTTGCTGTGGCGCTGGCACTTGTTCTGGTGTGTCTGCTTTCGCCTTTCTGTCTGAGGAGCGCGAGTGCGCGTCGCCATCTGCGCTATCAGAAACGCGCCGCATCAGCACTCTCCCGCCTGCCACAGCTGCGTGACGACGCTGCCCGCATGGTCTGGCTGCGCAAAATGAATCCCTATGTGTTTGAGGAGATGTTGCTGACGGCATTATCCCGCCAGGGGTTTCGTATTAAACGTAATGCCCGCTACAGCGGCGACGGCGGTATGGACGGTCAGGTCTGGATAGCCGGCCAGCGCTGGCTCATTCAGGCGAAGCGCTACGGCGCCACCATCAATGCACAGCACGTTGCCGCCTTCGGTCTGCTGGCCGTTCAGGAACAGTCCCGTGGGCTGTTTATTCATACCGGTCGCACCGGCCTGAGCAGCCATGATGCTTTCAGGCGCTGCCCGTTAGTCATTCTCATCAGCGGCCAGCGCCTGCTTCAGCTGCTTACAGGCGACCGGCGCTGGCTGGATTTCAGCGACAACGTCCGACAGCTGTCGTCACAGGCCCGCTCTTCGTCCACCTCAACACCTCCGTAAGGAACCCGTCATGCGCCTATTTCTGAAAACTGTGCCAACAGCTGTCAGTAATCTACTTCAGTCTGTGGGGATAAATAACGCACTCTCATTCATCATGAGCCCTTTACTCTGGCTGCTGGTATCGTTGGCCTTTCTCTTCCTTTACCTGCTTAAAATCGTAATTCTGTGGCCCCTGATGTGTTTTACAGCATTGGCGGCCATCGTAACTACCCTCATTCCGGTTCTCATGCTGACGAATCCGCTGTTTACACCTGATATTGTGACTCACGGGGTGATCAGGGTATTTCACCAGTTAGCTTATATTTGGCTGGCATTCATCCTGCTGAGCTTTATGACCGACGTGCTGCTTTGTTTACGCCAGGAATATAACCGGGAGTTTGGGAGAGCATGTGGCTTTATATATAAAAGTGGCAGAGGCCAGGCATCCGGTAGTGCCTTACCCTTTAAACAGAGGGCAGAGCCGTGAGCGAATTTCTGTCGAAAATTGACGCAAATCCGCCACGCTGGGCAGGCGAGCTTATCGAAGCCTGGGATGACACACTGCTTTATCAGTACGCTGGTTTTCTCACACGGCATCACTGGACGGAATCCGGCACGATCAACGTCTTCTGCATCAAAGGCACATCGCATCCGGATTATCAGGGCCTCAGCTGGTCTGAGTTTCTGCACCAGGGCAAACATATGGCCAGTAACCTTGCCCTCATTGAGAGCAATCAGGCTTACTATGAGTGCTACACGTCTTACTATTCTGAGATAGCAGCAAAACAGCCCGCAATGTGTTTTAACAGCTACAACGGCATTGACTGGTATGTTGGCGCAGACGGTAATCACCGTGCCGCCCTGGCACGATTTCTGTTTCACTATCTGGGAAAGTCTTATCTGCACGGTGTGCAACTGAATCATTATGAGTTCAATGTGCCGCTTCTTGACGTATTTCTGGCCCTCAGGGAAGAGCTGAGTCTGCACACGGCGCAGGTTTTTTTCATGGACCTGAGCGTGAATCGCGTTCACCGCTGCAGAGAGAGTAATCCTGGCTGGAAAACAGACATTTATTCCACCTCTCTTTATTTCAGCACCGGCTCGTGGAGCCGGCGTTATGAGCAAAATCCGGCTGTCAGAGCTGTCAGCGAAGCCCGTGAAATTACTGATCCTGCTGAGGGCATTGAGCTGCTGGTTGCGCTCAGGCTCTGGCGTGAACGACGCATGGCTGAGCGTAAGGGTGTTTTCAGCTGGCTGTCTGGCAGGAGAGATTTATGAGCGATCGCTATGTCATGGAGTCGCTGCTCCGTCCAGCCGTCGAGCTGTATTCAGCAACCGTTGCCGGCAGCGCCACGTTTATCTGCCTGACGGCGCCCTGGTCTGTTGCGCTGGCGCCCTCGGTAAGCTGGGTGACTGCTGCGGGCTTTGGCGTGCTGGCGCTGAAGCGCACTTCTCAGGGATTAAAAATACTGCGCTACCGCCGCAACATACGCCGCCTTCCTCGCTATGCGCTGACCAGTGACCAGATACCGGTGAGCCGCAGGCATCTGTTCCTCGGCAAAGGTTTTCAGTGGTCTCCCCGGCACACGCAGCGGCTTATGGAGGCCCGCCGTCCTGAATGCGAAATCTACGTCCAGCCCTCCGTCATGTACCGCCTGGCACGCGAGCTGGAAAAAAAGATGGAGTACAGCCTGCCGTGGCTGTGCCGGTTGACGTCGGCCGACTCCGCCATCAATCCGTTCCGGCCACTGCCGCCGGTCGGCGGCAGTTCCGTTTATCACGGGGTCGAGCCTGACGAGGTTAACGTCATGTCTGACCTGGGCGAGCGCGTGGGTCACATGCTGGTCATGGGCACCACCCGCGTCGGTAAAACCCGCCTGGCGGAGCTGCTCATCACGCAGGATATCCGCAGACGCAACGCCGCAGGCGAATTTGAAGTGGTTATTGTTTTTGACCCCAAAGGTGACGCAGACCTGCTGCGGCGTATGTATGCCGAATCGCACCGCGCCGGCCGTCAGGACAACTTCTGGGTATTCCATCTGGGCTGGCCCGACATCAGCGCCCGCTATAACGCCGTGGGTCGTTTCAGCCGTATTTCCGAGGTGGCGTCGCGCGTGGCCGGTCAGCTCTCCGGCGAGGGTAACTCTGCATCCTTCCGTGAGTTTGCCTGGCGGTTCGTTAACATTATTACCCGTGCGCTGGTCGCACTGGGCCAGCGTCCGGATTACAGCCTGATCCTGCGCTACGTCACCAACATCGGCGAGCTGTATGAGACCTATGTCGATAACCTGCTGAGCGAAAAGGCTCCAGAGCTGGTCGCTTCGATGCAGGCTAAGATGGCGCTCCCGTTAGCAGACAGAGATCTGCCACGACACCTCCAGGGGCGGGATAACGGCAAGAAAATCTGGGCGTCTGAGCAGGTGCTTGGCAGTCCTGAGGGTAAAAAGCTCTGGGACCCGGTCCTCGATGGCCTGCGCAGTGCGGTGCAGTATGACCGGACGTATTTCGACAAAATCGTGGCCTCGCTGCTGCCGCTGCTGGAAAAACTCACCACGGGCAAGACGGCCGCGCTTCTGGCACCTGATTATACAGACCTCAGCGACCCACGTCCGATCCTCGACTGGCACAACATCATCAAGTCTCGCGGCGTGGTCTATGTTGGTCTCGATGCGCTGTCTGACCCGGTTGTGGCTGCCGCCGTGGGAAACAGCATGTTTGCCGACCTGGTCTCTGAAGGTGGCCACATCTATAAGTTTGGTCTGGGCGATGAGGGTGACAAAAAAGCCGGCAAGGCCGTCATCAACCTGCACTGCGACGAATTTAACGAGCTGATGGGGGACGAATTTATTCCGCTCATCAACAAGGGCGGCGGTGCCGGCTTTCAGGTTACGGCCTACACGCAGACGCTTTCCGACATTGAGGCCCGGATCGGGAATGCGGCCAAAGCAAGCCAGGTCATCGGTAACTTTAACTCACTGGTCATGCTCCGGGTTCGCGAAAAAAACACGGCCATGCTGATGACCGACCAGTTACCTGAAGTGGGGGTCTACCAGAAAACCCTGACATCAGGCGTAACCGACGTCTCCCGCCCGGGTGAAGGCACGGATTTCAACAGCAACGTTAACGATCAGGTGACGCTGGTTAAGGTGCCGATGATAAGCCCCTCTGACATCATCAATCTGCCGAAAGGTCAGGCCTTTGCCCTGCTGGAAGGCGGAAGACTGTGGAAAATCAGGATGCCGCTGCCGGTCAGTGACGACAATGACCGTTTTATGCCAGCGAGCCTGAAACAGCTGGCTGATAACATGGAGAAGAATTACCACAGCGGTGAATCCTGGTGGACGGGTGGTGACGCTGGCATTCCGGGAGGCCTTCATGTCCCAGAATGACGGCGGAAATACCCGGCAGAGCGCTCCCGCGAAACACAGACAACCGGGCCCTTTTACGCTGCTGCTGTGGGACATGCCGCTGAGCATCATCGGCATCCTGACTGGTTCACTGTTTGTCAGCCTGGGTGTTGAATATGCGTGCATGACGTTCCTCTGGCCGGACGAGGGTGCCACGCACAGCTATCAGGTGATGCTGGCCGAAAGCCACTGGCTTTCTTCGGGGTATACCCGAAGCCTGCTGATGGCCACGCCGGTGGAAACCATCACCCGCTGGGTTCAGGCCGCCTGGCACTGGCTGTTTGTGGACAGCGAATTCAGCCACTGGCTGGCCTCTTTCAGGGAAACGGGCCGGAAAGGGAGCGGCCTCATTCCCGCCCTGAACGGCTTTGGCGCATCCCTCATCAGCTGGCTGGGAGAGTATCTGCAGGCCACGCTCTGGGTGACGCTGATTTTCTTTATCCGCGTGATGATCCTTTTTCTCAGTATCCCGCTGTTCGGGCTGGTCATCATCACCGGCATCGTTGAGGGACTGGTCAGGCGTGACCTGCGTCGCTACGGGGCAGGCTACGAATCGAGCTTTGTGTATCACCATGCAAAACGCTTTATCAAGCCAGCGCTGTACGGCCCCTGCATGCTGTATCTGGCCTGGCCGACAGCTGTCTGGCCGAATCTTTTTTTGCTGCCTTCTGCGCTGCTGGTTGGTGCGGTTCTTACAGTAGTCACTGCCTCGTTTAAAAAGTATTTGTGATGTGTGTGGTTGCGGGAACATGCCCGGGGGCCTGCGCTGCTGCAGGCTTTTTTTTAGTCAGATGATGCTGTTAGCTACAATAAGAAATGAAGAAAATTACATCCAATAGATAATCTTGCTTTTAATTTAACTTAAAAAATGGTTTGTGTTATTGGAAGTTGATTATAAAAAATTTTTCTCTAACACGATGAAATATATGAGCATCAAGTGTAGCAGACGTCAACTTTACCTTTTCTGAAGTTAGCAATCATTGTAAATTTATTGTAAAGGCAGTGAGTGAAGATAATGTTCTGTCCCAGAACAAAAGGTGATTTTAGGAGAAGATGGTGGGTGATAAAACTTATTCAAGACTTTCCAAAGTTCTATGGCAGTAAAGCTCCCAGACTCTGGGGTAATTTGCTAATTATTAAATTTTGAATGTGAATACGAAGAGATGAAGAATGAATAAACTATTAATAACATCAGTTGTTTTATTTTTGAGCGGCTGCTCGGCTTCATTTAATCACCCCACGCCTACCAAATATCGAGATGCAAGTGATTTTGCAGATGCTGTCTTGGGTGGTAGCGGCTGCATGGGGGTAGGTAATTACGCTTACAGCCCTGGACGTATTACGGTCAGTCCCCATGGAGTTAAAGAATTTTCGGTTAGTCATTATTTTACCGATGTATCCAGATGTAGTTTAGGCAGCTTTAAAAAAGAACTGGAAAGATTTTGTCAGTTTCATGGTGGTGAGTTTGAAACAGATGATACTAGTGGGGACTGGTGTGTAAAAAATAACAGACCATTATTTTATTCTTATAAATATGATGTTAAAGAAAAGTCCGATGTTCTTACTGACAATCAGTGGGATAGTTTGGCACGTTCAGAGTTGGGCTTCATTACTAAGAAAGAATATGAATCTCAAGTTGAAAATGAAGTCTCACGTAAGCATGTAAAACAGGTGGCACTGGAGTTGCAGAAAAAAATGAGAATGAATGAATCTGTTAATGCTTCGGTAGGCGATTTTATCTGTACTGAAGATTTAGATCATCAAAATGAGTACTATCAGGGGCCTGTTTACTTTGGCGGTTACGTTGAAGCCAAAGCTAACAGAAAATTAAAAGTCAGGGTTGTGTGGCATGGAAGAAGAGACCTGAACATTGTAAAAGGCAACAATCCCGACCCAATTATTTGGACATCTCCAAAAGGATGGTTCCATTGTGATAAAGAGGTCATTGGCAAACTACCGTAAGTTACTTTTGCCTAAAATTGCAATGGATTGCCTTAATAGAAAAGACATTAATTCTCTACTGAAACTTCAGCGCCCGTCTTCAGCCGACTAAATGTGAATTTCTACGATAAGAAGAACGGGTTCCTGAAGATCGATTCACATGTATTGTGGTAGTAAGGATTTTGATGGAGTTCCGTAACACGCCAGCGTTCGTCATCATTATGTGTAAAGCCAGTGGCCAGCCCGGGCCGAGTCAATGAGCATGCTGACCGTAAGCGGCTTATGAGGGTCCGGAATCTCCCCTGTTCCTGGCAGTTCCGGATGGACGTAATTTCTGATATCAAAACCCAGACTTTCGACGTTCCAGCGCTCAAAATACTCATGCATCAATGCGCCTGCCGTCTCTATAGTCAGCTTCAGGTCGTCCCGGAGGCTGGTTTCTGCCGTAACAGGCAGACGTTCGCCCCAGAAGATAAAGCGACGGCGGGCATAGTTATCTCTCACAAAGGTAATGATTTCTTCGCTCAGGCTGTCCATTAAAAATAGGTCCATTGAATACGGTGTTCCGGCCGCGCAACCCGGTTGTAGGTGCTACGGATATCGTTAAAGATGTTGTAGACCGTGGTAAACGTCATTATCCAGCCCAGCCACGGGACATTCCGGCCAACGAACGCCCCCAGATGGTTGGTCCAGCTCACGTGCAGTTGACTGATGGTTTTGCCGTTGAGTGTCGGCAGTAACATGCCTTTTGGAAAACGGTAATTCAGCAGGTATCGGGAAGCCAGAGAGGCGACTGACGTGCCTTTGGTTGCGCTTCCGGGTTTTGCACGGGTGGGGATGAGGGGTTGTCCCGCCAGAACCAGTGCCGCGTCGGTCGCCGCGAGTCCGAGATTCTCACTCACCACCTGTACGCCCACAAGCCAGAACAGCTGGACGTGGGTAACGTTGCTATACCCGCCATAGAAATAGGTGCCATTAAGCTCTTCGGTCGTGTCCATTTGCCTTCAGCTCCGGATATGAATGCATTGTTTAATTAATCATCGCCCAGCCGGTGCGGTTTTCGCCAGAAACAATCTGCTTTTATTTTCAGAAATCCATAAAGATTTTACTGCTGTCAGGCAGGCGCTGTTGCGTCACTCTCACCCTCATCTGTTACCCGGGAGAGCCGTACATGCGCCGTTTACACCCTTTCATTGCACTCCTTGCCTGCGTCATGCCCACTATTGCGTGCCATGCCTCCGAAAAGGATGAGCTCGCGCTCGTTATGCGCCAGCTGGATCAGGTTCAGGCGGGCCTGGATCGCGCCCGCGTGGTGGCGAACCAGAATCAGGATGCCCGCTTTTACTTCGACTATCAGCAGGCCACCCGCGACATCGCCACCATGAAACGGGGCATTTCCACCTACCTCGAGCCGTCCCGGGCACAGCCTAACACCGGCTCAGCCCCGGTGACCGGGCAGTACCGGGCACAGGAGCCGGCCTGGCGATGAACGGCGCACAGACCTCCGGCTGGGCGGCGGGCACCGGCGGCAGCCTCACGCCTTCACAGCTTAATATCCTCATTCTGAGCGCGCTCGCCATCGTCATCCTGCTGTTCTCTGCCTGGGCGCTGGTCATGGCGTACCGTGGTCTCGCGTCTAAAACGGTGACGTTTCGGCAGTTTACCGAGACGTTTATCCGTCTGGCGCTTCTGTGGCTGCTGACCCTGTTTTTCTTCTTTAACTGAAAGGACACCACCATGAAATTTCGTTTTATCAGGCTCTGCCGTGCCGCACGACTTCGCGCCACGCTGCTGATTCTGCCACTGTTTCTGGCTGCCGGTCAGGCCCGGGCCGGGCTGCCTCCCGTACAGCCGCCCCCCGGGGGCGGAGGTGGAGGAGCCTGGAACACCTGGATGGCCTACTTAAAAATGGGTGCACTGGGTCTTGGTCTTCTTGTCACTGTCGCAGCATTCCTGGCTGTTGCGCACGCAGTCATTACTTCGTTTCACGATGTCCGTAAAGGCAAAGGCACCTGGACCGAATTTGTTCTTTACTGCGTCGTGGGCATCATCCTCATCCTCGTGGTGATTTATCTCGCAACCCAGGCAGCAGACATTCTCTGAGGAGCAGTGATGGCCGTTATCGACTTTCTCCCAGACCGGCTCAATTACCCGCCCGTGGTTTACCGGGGATTTACCGCCGGCGAGTTTCTGCTGGCGGCTGGCACGGGCAGTATCGTGGGTATTCCGCTTGCCGTGCCGCTCTGCCTGGTGCCGCACGTCGGCTGGCTGGCATTTCCGACCTGCATGCTGCTGATGCCGATTCTGACTGTTTTTTTCGGCGGAAGCTGGATTGCTGCCTATAAGCGCGGCAAGCCTGAGAACTATATCTGGCAAAGGCTGGAGCAAATACGCTGCCGCCTGGGCCTGTCGCGCTCGATGATTCTGGCCAGCCGCGCCTGGGAACTGCAGCGCACGTCCGCACGCGCTATGAGGAGGTCCACATGAGCCGGTTTCGTAACGGTATCACGGCGCGTGATAACCACATCTTTTCCCTGCGGATTTTCTGCGTGCTCTTTTTCGCCGGCATGCTGGTCACCTCAGTCGGCTGGATGCGGGCGCCCTCAGACATGACCATCCACATTCCCCCCGACCTGCGCTCCGGCAGCACGCAGAAATGGTGGGTTATTCCGCCCTACACGGTGTACGCCTTTGCGTTCTACATCTTCCAGCAGCTCAACGCCTGGCCGACCAACGGTGAGGTGGACTATTCGGCGAAGATTGCCCAGCTCAACCCTTACCTGACACCGTCCTGCCAGGATTTTCTGAACAGGGACTATGAGTTTCGTAAAAACAGAGGCGAGCTCAAGGACCGCGTGCGCGTGGTGTATGAAATTCCCCGTCGCGGCTACAGCGACAGCAGCGTCGACATCCTGAGTGACGATCGCTGGGTGGTCCGGCTCGACCTGATAGCTGACGAGTACTACCACGCCGAGAAGGTCAAGCGGGCGCTTGTTCGTTATCCCCTCAAAGTCGTGCGCTGGGAAGGTGATCCGGCGCGCAACCCGTTTGGCATGGCGCTTGACTGCTATGCCTCCACGCCGCAGCAGCTCGAAGCCATGCCGCAGGTTGAGCCAGGGAAAAAATCAGGAGTGTTCCAGTGATGATACGTCCTCTGATACTGCTGTGCCTGCTGCTGGTCTCTGGCCTGACGCAGGCGGTTGAGCTCATGAAGTGGGAGCGTATTCCGCTGCAGATACCGCTCACCGTCGGCCAGGAGCGCATCGTGTTCGTGAATAAAAACGTGCGAGTGGGCTTCCCGCCGTCCCTCAACGGCAAAGTGCGCATTCAGAGCACCGGCGGCGCGGTGTACTTCGATGCCAGAGAGGCCTTTCCGGTGACGCGCATTGAGCTGCAGAGCAAGGAAAACGGCGAAGTCATCCTGCTTGACGTCAGCGCCGTGCCCGGCAAGGTGACGCGTGAACCGGTGAAGCTGGTGTATGACGGTGAAGTGGCCACTGCAACGGCCAGTGACAGGCAGTCGGTGAGCGGCGATGCCGGCAGCAGCAGTAAAAACACTTCTTCGGCGTCGGGTACTGACACTGCGCCGGCACGCAAACCACCAAAACTCAGCGCTCCGCTGCCGGTGGTTCTGACCCGCTATGCCGCACAGAGCCTGTACGGGCCGGTCCGCACCGTTGAGCCGGTGCCGGGCATCAGCCCCGTATCACTGAAGCTGCCCTCGTCCATTACCACACTGATGCCCGGCGAGCCCGTGTCGGTCATGCCGATGGCGGCCTGGAGCCTGCTGGGCGACAGCGTGGTGGCGCTGCAGGTACGTAACCGCTCAGCCGATAAAGTCGTCCTCGACCCGCGTGAGCTGCAGGGCCAGTTCGAGACGGCGACCTTTCAGCACCGCTGGCTGGGCCGTGCCGGCACGCCGGAAGACACAACGGTCGTGTACCTGGTGATACAGGGACGCCCTGAAGGCGCGTTTATCGCCGAACCCGTCACGGTCATGCCCAAATCGGCACGGAGGGCGAAGAAATGAGCCAGCCCGGCACAAACCTGATAGTGAAAATTGCGGTGCCGGTGGTGCTGACCGTCGCCATCGTCGTAGGCGTCAAATCCTGCTCGGATTCAAAGGAAAAAACGACGTCGACGCAAAAAAACACCAATGCAGCGCTGAAAGACCTGACGCCTGATGAGCTCAAGGCACTGGGCGTTGAAGGTGACACGCCTCAGGATACCCTGCGCACGATAGTGGGCAACTTTCGCCGCGTTCAGGACCGCCTTGATACGCTCGCCGGCGATAACAAGAAGCTGAATGAGGAAAACGCGGAGCTGAAAAAGACCAACAGCAACGTGGATGCGCAAATCAACGAGGCCGTGGCCAACGCCCGGGCTGATGAGGCCGAGAAGCGGGCAAAACTCAGCGCACAGGTCTCCGACCTCAGTTCGCAGGTTGGACAGATGCTTGAGCAGCTTAAAAACGGGAATTCGGCCTCGCCGGCTAAACCCACTTCACCGGGCAGCGACATCCCGATTGGGCTGGGCTATGACAGCGGCACCAGTGGCAGCGTTGCGATGTCATCCCCTGCCTCAGACGGTCTGCAGTGGGTCGAACCTAAAGACGGTATCCCGGTGGATGCCAGCGGCAAACCCGTGAATGACAGCAATAAAAACAGCGCGACCGGCTTCTCGTTTGCCTCGTCATTCGGTGAAGCGGGTGACGCCGGTAAGCAGGCCGGCGCAGCGGTTTCCACAGCCGTCAGTCAGGCCGTGCCGGATGCGGTGAAACCCGTCGATCCGGTGTTTACGCTGCCGGAGAACTCCACGCTGGTCGGCAGTCGCGCCATGACGGCACTGCTTGGCCGCGTTCCCATTGACGGCAAAGTCACAGATCCGTACCCGTTCAAGGTCATGTTAGGCAAAGACAACCTGACGGCCAACGGCATAGAGCTGCCGGACGTTCAGGGTGCCATCGTGTCCGGCACGGCGACCGGTGACTGGACGCTGTCCTGCGTGCGCGGGTCCATTACCAGCATCACGTTTGTATTCGCGGACGGCACGGTGCGCACGCTTCCGTCGCCGGACAGTCAGAACGCCAGCGGTAACAATCAGAATTCACAGAACAGCAGCGGAAACGGCAATAACAGCATTGGCTGGCTGTCGGATGACAACGGCATTCCCTGCATCTCCGGCACCCGTAAAAGCAACGCCTCTACCTATCTGCCGACTATCAGCCTGCTGGCCGGCGCTGCCGCTGCCGGCGATGCCCTTTCACAGAACCAGATGACGGGCCAGACCAACGCCATGGGCGGCGTGACGCAGACCCTGACCGGTGATGCGGGACAGGCCGTGCTGGGTAAATCGCTGTCCGGGAGCATGAAAGAAACCGTGGAGTGGGTAAAACAGCGATATGGCCAGACGTTTGACGCGATATACGTGCCGCCGGGTCAGACCGTGGCGCTGCACCTTACCCGCCAGCTGGCGATCGACTACGAAGAGAAAGGCCGCAGGGTGAAGTATGACTTCAGCCTGGCAGGCTCAGGAACGGGGATGGACTGATGAAAAATGAATTAATAACCAGTAATTTAAATGATTATGTGCGGGCTTGTGAGGCCGGGCATCTGGCTGAAAGTGCTGGTCCTGTGGGCAATCCGGCGGCGGTGATGCAAAAGCTGATGAGGCCTGAGTGTGAAACGGTAGTGCGAACTGCAGACGGTAAATTCCGGCGTCTCACCTCCCTTTATAATGAACACCCAGCACCGGAGGTGCCTGATGCGTCAGTGTAAACATCTGGCGTCGCTGGCACTGGCTGGTTTGACCGCGCTGATGCTCAGCGGCTGCAGCACCTCCAAAGATGAAATGCTGCCCCCCGGTGACAGCACCATGCTGGAGCTCTGGAATAACGGCGCATCCACCACGCACGCCACCGCTGAAAGCCGCACCACGCTGCGCCGGCCGGTCTCTGACACCGAACGTACGATCGGACAACAGACCCGGGACAGCTACAGCCGCACCCAGGAAAATGAAATTCAGCAGACGTTTCCGCGCCTGCCCAATCCGGACATGGTGATGTATGTGTTTCCGCATCTGGCCGACGGCAACACGCCGGTGCCGGGCTACAGTACCGTGTTCCCGTTTTACAGCCAGGTGCAGTATGCGCTGCCCGGCGAACGCACGGAGGCGCTGTAAATGGCCTTTCGTCTTTTTCGCCGCAGCCGTGAAGCCCAGACTGAACATCAGTACGGTCACGGACCGTTTTCGGTTGAGGGCCATGAGCCAATCACCCGCGACGGCCGGCTGACGCATGCCGATGAGTCAGGTCTTTATGCCACAGGCCCCTCCATCATTGACCACGTTCCCTGGGGAGAATACCTGCCGGAATACCAGTGCATCCTGCTCGACGACGGCGTTTCTGTGGGTGCCGTGTATGAACTGACGCCCGTTTCCACTGAAGGGCGCCCCGAAGCTCGTCTGGAGGAAATCCGCAACGTGGTGGAAAACGCCCTGCAGGACAGCATTCCCGAACTGGACTCCCACCAGTGGGTGGTGCAGTTTTTCTGCCAGGATGACTCCGACCTGTCGGCGTACATGGATTCCATCCGGGGTTATGTCAGACCGCTTGCGCAGGGAACGGCCTTTACCGAGGCCTGGCTGCGTGTACAGGAGCACCATCTGAAAAACGTGGCCTCTGAAAAAGGCCTGTTTGTGGATGAAACCGTAACCGGTGCCCCCTGGCGCGGGCAGATACGTCGTACGCGTATGGTTGTATACCGCTGGGTGGAAAAGCCTTACCGCGACCCGATGGTGCCGGAAGTGTTACTGAATCAGGTCTGCGACCGTCTGACTTCGGCAATGAGCGGTGCCGGCATCCTTTCCGTGCGCCAGAACGGCGAACAGATACACAGCTGGCTGCTGCGCTGGTTCAACCCGGCCCCTGAGTGGACGGACAGGGCCACGCTTTACCGCTGCGCGCGCCACCGCGACGACGCGCCCGGCGACCTGCCGCTGCTCAATGACTTCAGCGAAAGCCTGTGGTTCACCCGTCCCCGCAGCGATGCAGACAAGGGGATATGGTGGTTTGATAACGTTGCGCACAAAGCGGTGCCGGTCGCCCGACTTCGTACCCGCCCGCAGACAGGACACCTCACCGGTGAGGTAAAGCGCGGTGACAACATCAACGCCATTATGGATCTGCTGCCGGTAGGCACCGTGCTGGCTATGACGCTCGTCGTACAGCCCCAGGACAGGCTTGAGAAGGATTTTTCCCGTCTCGGTAAGAGCTCAATGGGGGAAAACGTCGATTCCCTGCGGGCCCGCGAGGATGCCGCCACGGCCCGCACGTATCTGGGTAACAAGCACAAGCTGTACCGGGCGGCCATTACCCTGCTGATTAAGGGTCAGGACGAGGATATCCTGAGCGAACGCTATCGTGAACTCAGCAGTCAACTGCTGAACTGCGGGCTGGAGCCGGTCAATCCTGAACACGATATCGGTCCGCTCAGCACGTACATGCGGGCGCTGCCGATGTGCTTTAACCCGCAGCACGACCGCCACAACTGGTACACGTGCCTGATGTTTGTTCAGCACTTTGCCTGTATGGCACCGGTATACGGGCGTGACACCGGCACCGGTCATCACGGTCTGACCTTCTTCAACCGGGGCGGCGGTCCGCTGTCTGTCGACCCGCTGAATAAAGCGGACCGCACCCAGAACGCGCACCTGCTGCTGTTTGGCCCGACGGGAGCCGGCAAGTCTGCCACGGCGGTCGATAAGCTGTCGCAGATGTTAGCCATTTACCGTCCGCGTATTTTCCTGATCGAGGCGGGTAACAGCTTTGGACTTTTCGGTGATTACTGTGCCTCGCTCGGGCTCACAGTAAACCGAATCAGTATCAAGCCAGGAAAAAAAGTTTCGCTCGCCCCTTTTGCCGATTCGCACCTGTTGCTGGAGGTCAGCCCGAAAAAGCTTCTCATCGATGAAGATGAACTTACGGACATTTACGACGAAGATGAGGAAGATGATGATGAGCGTGACGTTCTTGGCGAGATGGAAATTGCCGCCCGGCTGATGATTACCGGCGGGGAAGCGGCTGAAGAGAGCAAGCTGTCCCGGGCAGACAGGTACATGATTCGCGAGGCCATTCTGACTGCCGCCCGCAAGGCTCATGCGGATTCCCGGCAGATGTTGCCCGAAGATCTGATGAATGAGCTGTATAACATTGCGCATGATGACAGTACAGGCGAAGACGGTCGGGCAAAGCGAACGGAGGCACGCCGCGCGCGCGCTGAAGAGATGTCAGAGGCGCTGGGTATGTTCACTGAAGGCTTTGAAGGTGAACTGTTCAATCAGCCGGGCACGCCCTGGCCTGAGGCTGACGTGACTATTGTCGACCTGGCGACCCTTGCACGAGAAGGATATGAAGCCCAGATGGCCGTGGCGGTTATCTCCCTGCTGAACACCGTCAACAACATCGCAGAACGCGATCAGCATCTTGACAGGAACATCATCGTGCCCATTGATGAAGGGCATATTATCACCACAAACCCGCTGCTCAGTCCCTTCGCCACTAAAATTGCTAAAATGTGGCGTAAATTAGGCGCCTGGCTGTGGATATTTACTCAGAATCTTGCCGACTTCCCGGATACTTCCGAAAAAATGCTCAACATGGCTGAGTGGTGGATTTGCCTGGTCATGCCGCCTAAAGAGGTGGAGCAGATTGCCCGCTTCAAGAAGCTTGATGATGAGCAAAAGTCCATGCTGCTTTCGGCCAAAAAACTTCCCCAAAAGTATACCGAGGGCGTCATTCTTTCCGTTAACACGCAGGTCCTGTTCCGGGCCGTGCCGCCGAGCCTCTTTCTTGCGCTGGGCATGACGGAAAAAGATGAGAAAGCAGAACGCCGGGCTATTATGGACGAATTTAAGTGTACGGAACTTGAGGCCGTTTTCCACGTTGCACGTCGTTTTGACGAAAGCCGTGGTCTTATTCACTGACAGGGGATTGTATGAAAAAACTGACCATGGCCCCGCCACAGGTTGTCCAGGACAAGGCTTTAGTCGCCACTGTCATATTTACCGTCCCGCCGCAGGGGCTGGCATCGGTGGGCGAGACGGATAACCGCGCCATCGTGCAGCTCCGGGAGGAGATAGGTCAGCGCCTTGAGCATCCCTTGCTGGTATCGGTCTATCCCCATCGCGTCGGGCGCCGCAGCTGCACGGCCGTGCACCTGTCCGGTGCCAATAACAGGGCTCTGGATATTCTCATTACCGTCACGGGCAATACGCTATGGCCAACCGAGGGGGATTACAGGACTGGCATTCGCTGGAATATTTGCGTGCCAGATGCGACCGATATGCTTTGGGTGCTGAAGGAGATAGACCGCGCGACAGAAGCAGAGACGTGTCATTAATCAGGCCCTCCGTTATCGCCCGGCACCGGTGTGTGGTGCCGGGCGGGAACGGAGGCTGCGGGTGCGGGCGGCAAAGAGCCCGCGAATACTACGATTCCGTAAAGTGCTTATGGGCTTTAATTATCTCACCCTAAACTCTGGAAGTCTGGAATTCTGCTTTGTCCCAAGAACTGAGATGGTACACACCTCTTCGTATAACCAGATGTTACGAGCTAATCCCCCTAGTCCGCGCAGGAAAAACTTTTTTACAGAGCTTAAAATCACGGCAACCTAAGGTATCAAGGCTTACCCAACGTGTTACCATCAAAAAAACCATGTAAATATTTATAAATGCATTTATTTAGGATAGATGGATAAACTTTGCGTATTTATGTTTTGACATTTACTATAATGATGAATTAGTTGCTAGTGCTCACCATACATTTTACTTTTATAAACATACGCTTATATTTCTGCCAAGGACAACAACTTACAATGGCCAAGCTACCGTTTACTAAACAAGAGCTCACCCGAGCCTGGAGAGATGCGACTGCATTTTCTGATGTTGAGCAACGTCAAAACCCGCATAGGCTACTTCTTTTTTATGCTGTAGAGTGTGGTTTAAAAGCAGTTTTTCTCACACAGAGACACTTAGACGTTATCGATGATGATACCGCTAACATGCTTAAACATGACTTGAATAAGATCGCAGACCTTGTCGCTCTACCAAAAAAACAACTGTTGCCTGAGGGGGTTTCAATGAAAAATTGCAATATCAACAAGACATTAACCCCTAGAAACTGCCACGTCAGCCAGTTAAATCAGGTATGGCGTTACGGCGGAAAACTAACTGGCCCGGGTACAATTACCGATCAAATTTTAGAGCAAAAGCTTTTACAGATAAATGCTTGGATAAACAAGGAATTGTAATATGGATATGAAATTGATAACTTGGTTGGATGTCGAAAGACAGCTCAAAAGAGTTAGTAATAACAAAACACTATATCCTGGCTTCATCAATGCTATCTATTGTTATAGCTCTGGAATGGAAATTGAGTATTCAGGAGAACTTCCACAGACCTTAGAATGGTTGAGTTCGACTTTCGGAAAAAATATTTCTGTTGGTGATGAGTGTTTTATTCGATTTGATTTAAATAAAGAAATTTACCCCATTGAATTCATACCAACGGTCAATAGATTAAAAAGCCCAAAACCTGTTTATCCTCTTTGGAAAGAGCATGTTTACAATCCTAAGTTAGAGGCATATCCTCAGGAAAATTGGAGTGAAGGACCTCATGTAACTGCTTTTCACTCCTTTAAAGGTGGGGTTGGTAGAACAACATCATTGATGACATATGCAACTGCCTTGCTGAATGCAAAAGAACGTGCAAAAGTTCTATTAATTGATGCAGATTTAGAAGCTCCAGGCATAAGCTTTTGGCTAGACGACGAAAACAAACCTACTGTTTCTTTTATAAACTATGTTGAAGCGATACATTACTCACCTAGTTCACAGGACGAGGTAGTAAATTATTTCGCAAGTGAACTAAGAAAAACATCAATTAATATCGATGGTCCAAGCAAAGAAATTTTTGTATTACCCTCATCTCATGACCTTACAGCAGTAATGGATATGCCTGTCACACCTGAGCATTTATCTAAAAATTTAGACAATCCATGGGTATTAAGTGATTATTTAATGAAGTTAGGCCGAGCTTTAAATGTAGATGCTGTATTCATTGACTTGAGAGCTGGTCTCAGTGAACTTGCAAGCCCTATAATTTTTGACCCACGTATTGAACACTATTTTGTTACCACTGTTGCCCTCCAGTCAGTTAAAGGCATGTCAGAAATACTATCAAGATTACATGATTCTCAATCTAAGCGAAATCCTTCGGTGTCTGAGAAGGAAAAGCCTTCAGTAATCGTAAGCTTATTAACAGATCAACTAAGAGAGCTTCCAGCATATACGACAGCTACTGAAATGTTAAATTCTGCATATCCAACTGATGATTCTGACATTTTAGGTCAAGGAATAGAATGGCTTGAAGTTGACTTTAATCAATCATTAATGAGTCTTTCTTCTTTAAAAAATGCTTATGAAGCTTTAACTCAATCTACGCTTTATAATTATGCTAAAGATTGGGCTAAATCATTAGAATCATCTCAGGATGAATTGGTTCTACCAGATACTGCTAATTCTAATAACATTACCTCAGATGCACAAAAGCTCTATGATATATGCAGCAAGTTTCAGTTTGCAGAAAATATCGACGCAAATGACATGCTTGTTACTGACCCTCTTCGTAATCTCGCGAAACACTATACAGACACCATACCTAATGCCATATCCATAGGCGCTAAGGGTGCTGGGAAAACATTCACTTATATTCAAATTTGCCTATCTGGAAGCTGGGTTGATTTTCATAGAAAAATAAATATCGGAGTTACTTCTACTCTTGATGCAGTTGTATTTCCTTTACTAGCCTCAACAAACCTTGATGCAGCGGGTGAAAACGTTCGCTCTATCAGGAGGAAATCCTTATCTAATTTAGGGTTTAAATCCGAAACCACATTAGATTCAGCGGCAAGAAAGGTCAAAGCTGCATTGGATGTCCCCGATACTAATTGGGATGATTTTTGGACAGAATTTCTTCTTTCAGAGCTTGGCAGTGAAGCTAAAACCCTTCAAGAGCTTAACGACAAGCTTGCATTAAAAGAAAAATCACTACTTTTATTGGTAGATGGAATTGAAGATCTTTTTGACTCTCCTGATCAAAACGAGATTCAAAGGAATGCTATTAAGTCCTTACTGCAATTGCCCAATGCAGTGGCAGAAATAACTGACAGAAAACTCGGATTAATATGCTTTATCCGGGCAGATTACGTGCAAACTGTAATTAGGCAAAACTTCTCCCAATTTGTTTCCAGATATCAGCCTTTTAGACTTGAATGGACGCCAGAATCATTCCTTCGTTTGGCATATTGGATTGCAGGCAAGTCATCAATTATTAAAGCCGACCCTCTAGCTGCTGATAAATTAAATAGCGATAATTTATTAAGGGCTCTTGAAAAATTGTGGGGGAAAAAGCTAGGTAGAGACAACTCCAAGGAAGCTAATACAGCAAGGTGGGTTTTTGCCGCAATTTGTGATTTAAATGGAAAGTTACAAGCTAGAGATATTGTCAGATTTTTGAAGTTTTCCGCACATGCTATGTTGCAAACACAGTACTCAGGAACAAAAAATGAACTCTGGTCAGATCGTGTTCTTGCTCCTGAAGCCATCCGAAAGTCATTGCCGGAATGTAGCGCGGAAAAAGTTTCAGAAACAGCAAGTGAAATAAAATCACTAAATGATTGGCGTACAACTCTTGAGAAAATACCAAAAGACGTTAAAAAAGTCCCATTCAATCCATTAGAAGTAGGGTTATCACTAGAACTTTTGAACTCACTCAAAGAACTTGGGATTATTTATGAAGATAAAGATCAAAACTCAGATGATAGATATTTTTTGCCAGAAATATATAGATGGGGCTTAAATTTCACATCAGCTGGAGGCGGAAGGCCTCGAGTTCAGGCTTTGCTAAAAAGGAACTTGGGCGGCATTCCATTCTAACGCCCTCTATTATATAGAAATATGTATAGTTACATATAGGGTCATCACATTAGTGTCGTGGTGACCTAATTCTTTCACGCTGATAAAGGATTATTAAATTAACTAAATTATTGCTCAATTGTAGGTTTGATCTCCTTTCCGCATCAAATTTCAATTCATCCATCACTTTAAGCCAGCGGCGCAATGCAAAATACGTCGTTTTCAAATAACCTAGCAATGTTGTCTCCCAGCCTCACTGTGCCTTTTAGCTCATCGCATCCGGCTTAATCGTACCCGCTATTCTTTCAGACCGGCATTATGACTTCCTTATTTAACGCGGAGTCCGCGTCAGGAAAATAGCCCTGAACCCACTACAGGAGTATTCTGATGCGACATCCCTTCGAACTCGACCCCGAAATCATTCACCACATAATCTACAGCCAGGCCGCTTCAGTGGCCAAAGCCCTTATCGAACTCATCATGAACAGCGTTGATGCCGGCGCGGGTGCGGTCATTCTGGAGATTACCCCGGAGGGCTTCACCTGCCGTGACGACGGTCGCGGTTTTGCGTCATATGAAGATGTTAAGCGCTATTTTGGCCGCTTCGGCACGCCACACCCTGAAGGCGATGCCACCTACGGTCGTTTTCGCCTCGGCCGTGGCCAGATTATGGCGCATGCCCGGACCGTCTGGCGCTCGCAGCGCTGGCAGATGGAGGTCGACACGCGGGTAATGGGTTATGAATATGAACTGACAGAGCCCGGAGAGACTCAGGAAGGGTGTGCCATCAATGGTGACTGGTACGAGCCGATGTCCACTCAGGAGCGTATGTCATGCATGCAGGAAATCCGTGATCTGGTGCGTTACACGCCCGTCTCGGTCTGCCTCAACGGCAACGTTATCACGCGCAAACCGGAGCTGGAAAAATGGGATGCTGAGGATGACGCCGCCTGGTATCGCCTGCGCGAAGACGGCGCCTTATCCATTTATAACCAGGGAGTACTTGTCAGGCATGACCCGGGGCATGCCTGGGGCGTTGGCGGTCTTATCGTGAGTAAAAAAGCCATTGCGCTCAACGTTTCACGAACGGAGATTCTGCGCAAGAGCTGCACGGTCTGGAAGCAGATAGCAGCCAAATTCAGCGGGCTGGCTCAGGCTTTTTCTGACAACACCGGCCGCCACCGTAAAACCGAGGCCCGGCGCGAGAAAACCGCCCGGGCGCTGCTTGCCGGTGAGGGAGACCTGCAGACGCTGGTTAACGGCGAAGAGGTGATTACGCTGCTTCCGGGCAAACAGCACGTCACCCTGGAGCACTTCCTGCGCAAATGCCGCTACTATCCGTCCGCAGTCGATAAAAACTGTTTTACTGTGGCTGAGTATGCACGGGACGTCCCGCGCGGGGAGCTCATTGCGCGTGCCGGCATCGCGCCGGTCATTCACCCGGTGACGCTGACGCGCTTTAACTGCGACGGCACGGACGATTTTATGGACTGCATGCGTCGTGTGCGCGACAACCTCATCGCGTACCGCGCACAGCTGCCGTCTTCCGGCCGCTGGGGAATGCCGTTCAGCTCAGAGCTGCAGCTTATTG
>Ga0308167_1001956_pt1 | contig 20980 bp, 15 predicted proteins | sample PhyCR1_2_FD_202138 | JGI IMG/M metagenome (GOLD analysis project Ga0308167, IMG submission 202138) | Phyllosphere microbial communities from UC Gill Tract Community Farm, Albany, California, United States - DLSLRC.R1 | ecosystem: Host-associated > Plants > Phyllosphere > Unclassified | place... | reverse complement strand
GGCGGCTATCGCAACGCTGGCGGCATCGGTGACGGCGGTAACACCATCCTGCTGGCCAACTCCTACTGGTCTGACTTCAACGGTAAGGACGAGCGTTCGTGGCAAGTGGGCTACGGCATCGATTTCGCCACCTTCGGCGTACCGGGCCTGACCTACAACGTTGCCTATGTGCGCGGTACCAACATCGACGACGGTACCAACCGCGGCGACGGCACCGAGCGTGAAATCTGGAACCAGTTCAAGTACGTGGTCCAGAGCGGTCCGGCCAAAGACCTGAGCCTGCGTGCTCGTGCTTCGTGGCTGCGCGTTTCCAGCAACGCTGACCAGTACAACGTAGGCGGTAACGAAATCCGTCTGTTCGCCGACTACCCGATCAACGTTTTCTAATTGATCGCAGGTCGCGCCTGATCCTGGGCGATAGAAACCCCGACTGGTTCGGGGTTTTTTTATGCCTGGGGTTTCTACTGATCAATTCCGTGGCCGCGGCTTGCGGTGTGAATACGTAGGGAAGGGCCGTGAACACCTGTTACACCACGGCATTAATGAAGTACCCCAGCCCGTCTTTATCCCCTGTCGATGAACTTCTAAATTGGCCCCACTGCCCGCCCATCATCCCGATGGCCGGCCGCTGGAGTCTTCGTCATGCCCTTCGTCAGCCTGCGCATCACCCGTGACGGCGTTACCCCCGAGCAAAAAGCCCAGGTTATCGCCGAGTTCACCGAAACCCTCGAACGCGTCCTGCACAAACGCCCGGACCTGACCCACGTCGTCATCGAAGAAGTCGACACCGATAACTGGGGCTACGCCGGCATCACCACCACCGAATACCGCAAATCCCAAGCCTGAATCCCTACCGGAGAATCATCATGAAAAAAGTCGTCATCGTCACCGGCGCGTCCCAAGGTATCGGCGCCGCCGTGGTCCAGGCTTACCGTGCCCTCGATTATCGCGTGGTCGCCACTTCGCGCTCGATCCAGCCGTCCACCGACCCGGACATCCTTGCCGTCGCTGGCGATATCGCCGACCCGGCCACTGCCCAGCGTGTCGTCCGCGAAGCCCTGGCCACCTTCGGGCGTATCGACAGCCTGATCAACAACGCCGGCATTTTCATTGCCAAACCATTCACGGCCTACACCCAGGAGGACTACGCCAACGTCCTCGCGGTGAACCTCAACGGTTTTTTCTACATCACCCAACTCGCCCTCGCCGAGATGGAAAAGAACAACGCTGGCCATATCGTCAACGTCACCACCAGCCTGGCGGACCACGCCATCGATGGGGTGCCGTCGGTGCTCGCCAACCTCACCAAAGGCGGGCTGAATTCGGCGACCAAGTCGTTGGCGATTGAATACGCCAAGCGCGGCATTCGGGTAAATGCGGTGAGCCCCGGGATCATCAAGACGCCGATGCACGGCGAGGAAAGTCACGCGGCGTTGGGGCAATTGCACCCAGTTGGGCATATGGGGGAGGTGAGCGATATTGCCCAGGCGATCATCTACTTGGAGAACGCTGGGTTTGTGACGGGTGAGATTCTGCATGTGGACGGAGGGCAAAGCGCGGGTCATTGATGCACAAGCCCCGGCCTAACCCGGCCGGGCGCTAGCCTCTCGTAGCGAGCACCTTACCGACAATGTCGTGGACGACGCCGTCCTGGCGACAATCCATTCCCATCGGCCCTCATCGGCCACCGCTGAAAGCCGCGTCCGAACTCCCAGCCCCGGCCGCCCCATCGTCCTCCCTCGACCGCGCTGTTCACCCGCGATGCAGTGCCTGCGCCTGCCGTTTAGGTGGCGTCAGCAAGGCCGAATTGCGCGCTCCCTGCTCTATAAATGTCGTCAATTAAATGACATTTTTTGGCGGTAAGTGCCGTCTGGCGGCAAAAGAGACAATACGTTGACAGTTCACTTGGGATCCAACATTATTCGCGACGATTTTGATGGCTCTAAGCCATTAAAATGATATTAGCGGCGCACCTTCGTCCAATGCTGTGGTTCTCGAAAATATAGGAATGTGGCTGCTTCGACTCGGATGACCAAGCGACGTTGGTCAGGGTAGCCCTTAAACACTGTCACCGTATTAGCAGGCTCGTTTCTTCGCGCCTGCTCGCGAGTCTTAAGGAAGTGAACTTCATGGCTGTAGGACGAATTCTGGTTACCGGTGGTGCAGGGTTTATTGGCTCACATCTGGTGGATGCTCTGCTGGGTAAAGGCTACAAGATTCGCGTACTGGACGACTTGTCGACGGGCAAAACGACGAATCTGCCTGTCGGTAATCCTGACCTGGAACTGGTGGTCGGCGATGTCGCGGACAGCGCCGCCGTTGAGCTGGCCATGGCAGGTTGCAGCGCGGTCGTGCACCTGGCTGCAGTGGCTTCGGTGCAGGCTTCGGTTGATGATCCTGTGGCCACCCACCAGGCCAATTTCGTCGGCACACTCAATGTGTGCCAAAGCATGTTGAAGGCCGGTGTGACGCGCGTGGTGTTTGCGTCCAGCGCGGCGACCTATGGCAACAACGGTGAAGGCACTGCCATCGTGGAAGACACCCCCAAGTCTCCACTGACGCCTTATGCCAGCGACAAATTGGCCAGTGAATACTACCTGGACTTCTACCGTCGTGAGCATGGCCTGGAGCCGGTGATTTTCCGCTTCTTCAATATCTTCGGCCCACGCCAGGACCCTTCTTCGCCTTACTCCGGTGTGATCAGCATCTTCACCGAGCGCGCACTGGCGCGTAAGCCGATCACCGTGTTTGGTGATGGCGAGCAAACGCGCGACTTCGTCTACGTGCAAGACCTGGTGAGCATCCTTGTACAGGCCGTCGAGACTCGCGAGCCGGCGCCTGAGGCGATCAACGTAGGGCTTAGCCGTTCGACCAGTCTCAACGACCTGATTGCTGAGCTGGGCCATGCCACAGGTGCTCCGTTGAATGTGACGTACCAGGCGCCACGCCAAGGCGATATACGCCATTCGCGCGCCAACAACACCCGACTGCTGGAGCGCTTTGCACTCCCGGAACCGACCTCGATCGGCCAGGGTTTAGCGCAGCTTTTACGCAGTTTGTAGTTCGCCGGTCCATTCGCCCGACGTTAACGCAGTATTGGCTCAGTCATCTTCTAGAGTGAATTATGGAAATCGTTTTCCGCAGGACGCGTGTTCGCGCGATCGCCGAGCGGCTGTTGGCTGCTCTTGCATTGTTCGTGGGTGTGCCGGTTGTCCACGCAGCTGCTTTACCCCAACCGTCCAGCGTGGCCTTCTGGTACGCCGAGCAACCACCGCTGCCCGAGCTGGCGCAGTTCGACTGGGCCGTGGTCGAGCCGGGCCACATGACGCCGGGCGATGTGAAAACCTTGCGGGCGTTGGGCAGCCAGCCGTTTGCGTACCTGTCCATTGGCGAGTTCGATGGCAACAAGGCTGAGATCGAGAAAGCGGGCTTGGGCAAAGCTGTTTCGCCTGTACGCAACGACGCCTGGAACAGTCAGGTCATGGACCTCACTTCGACGGCTTGGCGTGAGCATTTGTTCGGTCGCGCCAAGGCCTTGGAAGCGCAAGGCTATACGGGTCTGTTCCTCGACACCCTCGACAGTTTCCAGCTGGTGCCCCAAGCCCAGCGCGAAGCCCAGCGTGTAGGCTTGGCCAGTCTGCTGCGTGAGTTGCATAAGCGTCAGCCCACGCTGAAGCTGTTTTTCAACCGCGGCTTCGAAGTATTGCCGGACCTGGACGGCGTCGCCGCCGCCGTGGCGGTCGAATCGATCCATGCCGGTTGGGATGCCTCCGCCAAGCGTTATCGCCCGGTGTCGGAGTCCGACCGCCAGTGGCTTGAAACGCACCTGCAACCGCTGCGTGCCAAGGGTATCCCGCTGGTGGCGATTGACTACTTGCCCCCCGAGCGTCGTGAGGAAGCACGCAAGCTCGCCAAGCGACTGCGCGACGAAGGTTTTATCCCGTACATCAGCACCCCTGACCTCAACACCCTGGGCATCAGCAGCATCGAAGTCCAGCCGCGCCGAATCGCGATGATCTACGACCCGCGCGAGGGTGCGCTGGAAGATGCCGCCGGCCATAGCAACCTGGGTGGGTTGCTGGAGTACCTCGGCTACCGTGTCGATTATTTGCCGGCCAACAGTGACCTGCCGCTTTACGGTTTCAGTGGGTTGTACGCGGGTGTCGTGACCTGGATGACCAGTGGCCCGCCCCAGGACGCACCGGCGTTCAATCGCTTTCTCAATGCGCGCCTGGACGAACAGGTGCCGGTGGTGTTTTTCAGTGGCCTGCCGGTTGAAGACAAGCTGTTGCTCAAGCGCCTGGGCCTCAAGCGCGATGTGCCGCCCGCCACCCAAGTGTTGACCATCACTCACCAGGACAAGGCCTTGCTGGGTGCGTTCGAGGCGCCAGTGGTGCCTCGCTCCCGTGATCTGGCGGCGGTGTCGGTCCTGCCCAACGGCCCGACACCGGCCTTGTCCTTGAGCGGTGCCGGTGGTGCCGTGTTCAACCCGGTGGTAGTCGGCAAATGGGGCGGCCTTGCGCTGGCGCCTTACCTGCTGGAAATCAACAACGAGCGCAGCCGCTGGATTCTCGATCCTTTCGCGTTTCTCCAAGCCAGCCTGAAACTGCCGGCACAGCCGCGCCCAGACACCACCACCGAAAACGGCCGGCGCATCGCGACCGTGCATATCGATGGTGACGGTTTCCCGTCCCGGGCCGAAGTGCGCGGTACGCCGTATGCCGGTCGCCACACCCTGGACGACTACATCAAGCCCAACCCGTTCCTGACCTCGGTGTCGATCATCGAAGGCGAGATCTCGCCGCGTGGCGCATTCCCGTTCCTGGCGCGTGAGCTTGAGCCGATTGCTCGTGAAATCTTCGCCAACCCTAAAGTCGAAGTGGCCACGCACACCTACAGCCACCCCTTTTTCATGCAGCCTGACAAAGCCAAGAAGCGCGAGAATTTCAACCCGGAATACGGCTTGAACATGAAGATCGCCGGCTACGACAAAATTGATTTTCGTCGCGAGATCTTTGGCTCGCGCGATTACATCAACCAGAACCTGACCACCCCGCAGAAGCCAGTCAAGATGGTGTTCTGGCCAGGTGACGCGCTGCCATCGTCCGACACCATCAAGCTGGCCTACGACGCCGGCCTGAAGAACGTCAATGGCGCCGAAACCATCATGACCAAGGCCAACCCGTCGTTGACTGGCTTGAACCCGTTGCTGCGGCCGACCCCAGGCGGGTTGCAGTACTACGCGCCCATCATCAACGAAAACCTGTACACCAACCTGTGGAAAGGCCCGTATTACGGCTTTCGCGAGTTGATCGAGACCTTTGAGCTGACCGACAGCCCACGCCGCCTGCGTGGCCTGCACCTCTATTACCACTTCTACTCCAGCACCAAGCAGGCCTCGATCAAGGCCATGCACGAGATCTACGGCTACATGCGCGAGCAACAGCCGATGTCGTTGTGGATGACTGACTACGTCGACCGACTGCACGGCCTGTACCAGGCGAGTCTGGCGCGTACCGCCGACGGGGCCTGGCAGATCCGCGGGATGGATGCGCTGCGCACCGTGCGACTCGATGCACAAATGGGCTGGCCTGACTTGCTGCAATCACAAGGCGTTGCTGGCGTGCGCGACTTGCCGCAAGGCCGCTACGTAGCACTGAGCAGCGACAAGGCGTTGCTTGTGCTGCGCGCGGACAGAGACCCCAGGCCTGCCCTGGAGGAAGCCAACCTGCCGTTGCTGGATTGGCGCTACCTGGATGATCGGCGTGTGAGTTTTTCCTTCGCCGGTCAGTTTGACCTGTCCTTCTCCGTACGCTCGGCAACAGCCTGTCGCGTGGAAGTGGATGGGCAGCGCTTCGCGGGCAAGGCTTCGGCCGGCCTTTGGACTTTTCAATTACCTATGAAGCAGGTGAGTAATGCCCAGCTCCTCTGCAACTAAGAATAGCCGCCTGCTCAATCCCTGGGCGCTGGCGGTGGTCGCGGTTGCCGTAGGCGGTTTGCTATGGGCGACCTTTCAGCGCGAATCCGTGTTCCAGCCCGACGGGCGCGAGCCCGATGCGGTGTCGGCCAACTACGCCGAGCTGTTGCTGACAGCGCACCCGGACGACGACCACCTGCGCTTGCAGTTGGTCGATCTGCTGATTCGCCTCGGTGACTACGCCAAGGCGCGCGAGCACATTGAAGCCTGGCCCACGCCGCAGCTGGAAACCCAGGCCTACTACCGGCTGGAGCTGGATGCGCTGGTTGCCGCCAGCGGCAACGACCTGATCGCGCAGCAGGCATTGGTTGAGCGCCTGGAAAGCTTCGATCACCGTAAATTGCCGGTGGCGCAGCTGCAGAACCTGGCGAAGCTGGCGCTGACATTGCAGGCCCCGGCATTTGCCGCGAGTGTATTCGAAGAGATCGCCGGGCGTGATCCTGCGCAAAAGAGCGACGCCCTCAAGTCGGCCGCGCAGTGGTACCTGGCGGGTGAACAACCGGCACGTGCGGCGGCTATCTATTTGCAGCTCAAGCGTGATGCGCAGGACCCTGGCGAGCAACGTGAGTACGCGCAGTTGGCGTTCAACAGTTTGCTCTCGGCCGGCCGTGACGAGCAGGCCGCACAGGTGCTCGCCGACCAGTTGCCGACGCTCACGAACCCGCAGACCGACGTGGCGTGGCTGAAGCAGGGCGTCGATGTCGCCGTGGCAACCAAGCAGTTCGAGCTCGCACAGCGTGTGCTTGAGCAGTGGCATGCCTTGGAGCCCGACAACCCGAGTATTGCGTTGAAGCAGTTCCACGTTCGCCTGGCCATCAATGACCTGGCGGGTGCGTGGGACACCGGTCAACAACTGACGGTCGACTATCCGGATGATATCGAGTTGCTCGAGCAGATGGCCAAGCTCGGTGAATGGCGCGGTGATAACGAGGCTGCGCTGGGTTACTGGATCCGCGTGCTCAAGATCAAGGAAGACGCCCAAGTCCGCGAGCATGCTTGGCGCCTCGCCAGCCAGCAGTTCGACTTTGACCGCTCTATCCCGTTGCTCGCTGAGATCATGCAGCAACGAGCGCTGACGGACATCGAGTTGGACGCGCTGATCTACGGCCACGAATCGCGCGGTACGCCCGCCGAAGCCGAGGCCTGGTTGCGCAGTTACCTGCGCAAATACCCGTCACATCGCCTGGCCTGGACGCGCCTGCTGCAAAACCTGGAAAACACCGGGCAGTTCGCCGCCAAGGGCAAGCTCTACAAGGATTATGCAAAACGCTACAGGTTGACCACGGCTGAATTGGTTGATTGGGCCAGCACTGAGATGAAGCTGTTCAATGAGCAGGCTGCATGGGACGTGGTGAAGTCCGATGACGCCTCCATCGATGACCCGGAGTATTGGCGCACCCGTGCTGCCCTGGCCTGGGACTTGGAGCGCGACGAAGACTTGCGCGTCTCACTGGAAAAACTGCTGTCCATCAATGGCAAGTTGGTCAGTGGTGACGAGAGCCAGTTGATCACGCTGTACCGCACCCGCGACCCACAACGCGCCCTGGCGCTGATGGTTGCCAGTTGGCACCGTGCCCAGGACCCGCAGCGACTGGTCGAGGCGCTGCAGCTGGCTCAGGAGTTGGAGCAATGGGACCAAGTCACCGCCTTGCTGGAAGACGCCAAGAAGTACCCCGACGCCTACGAGCAAGCCCAGGTCCTGGCGGTGCGTGGCGCGCTGGCGATAGAGCAGGGTGACCCCGCTGAAGCCGAGCGTTTGTACCTGCTGGGCCTATCGCGTTACCCCGACGACAACCTGTTCCGCGAACGCCTGACCTGGCTCTACGTCGACCAGGCGGACACGGCCAAGCTCAAGCCATTGATGACCAAGTGGCGTGCCTATGCGCGCGAAGACCGCCTGCTGTGGTTGCCGTTCGCCAGTGCCAGCCAGCTCTTGGGGCGCGATGCCGAGGCGTTGGCCTGGTACCGCATGTACCTCAAGCTCTCCCCGAACGACTGGCTGGTGCAGGCGGCGTATGCCGACGCACTGGAGACCTCCGGCTACCAGGATGCCGCTCAGCGTCTGCGCTTGAAATTACTGCGCAACCCCGAGGCAGACAACCTGCAACCGTCGTCCCAGCGCTACGCGATCTGGCTGCGCTTGATGTCCAGCAGCTACTCGCCACGCAAGGCGCAGCAGGAGCTCCTGAAGTGGAAAGACGGTTCGCCGTCGATGAAGCAGCTGTGGTTCGAACGCCTGCTGGCCCGTCTGGATGCGACCAATCAACAGGCGCAGAAAGACGATTGGCTGGCCTGGGCGCGCTCCCAGGGCCTCAAGGTCGACCGTTATGAGCAAATCCAGGAAGCCCTGCGCAGCCGCAACAAAGCCCAGGTCGAAACCTTGCTGGCCAGCAGCGACCTGAACCCGGCGCAACGTTCCCAGGCCCTCAGCCGTTTGAACCGTAACAATGAAGCCTTGGAAACCAGCCTCTCCGCGTTGGGTGATGACCAGCCAGACTCGGTGAATGAGCAACTGCGTCGCCAGGCGGTAGAGATCCACGAATCCACGCCGCAAGGCGCCCTGCTGTCTTATCAGAAGCAAGACTTCGGTGGCCTTTCGTTTGACGCGCCGCGCCTGGAAATCGCCCATAACCTGGGTGACAAATGGTACGCCGACGTCGAGATGGAACATGGCAAGTACAAAGGCGACGACGTGATTTCATCGCGAATCGGCGAAGAGAGCAACGCGGCCCTGACCCTGATCCGTTCGGTGGAAAACGGCAGCTGGAAGCTGTTCGCCGATACCAGCCAACGCCAGGACGATGATCGCAACGGCTTGGGTCTGTCGCGCATGTGGCAGCTGGGTTCCAGCCATCAACTCGAGACCGGCCTGGACTGGCATCGCAAGAGCGACGACAGCGGCCTGATGCGCGCTTTCGGCCAGCAGGACCGGGCTTGGGTCGGCGGGCGTCATGGCCTGACCGCACGGGACCAGTTGAGCTGGGAAGTGGCGCAACGGTCGTTCTCGACCCGCGCCGGCGACTCACTGGGCAGCGGCCATGCGGTGAAGCTGGAGCTTAACCACACGCTGGAATTCGCCGGGCCTAACTGGACGGTGCGCAGCGGTGTGGATTATCAGAAAAACAGCGTGAAGGATCGCAACCTGGACTACCTGTCCAATGCCATTGATCCCAAGGGGCCTATTCGGGTGGTTAGCGATCCGGATGACCCGCAGTCGGTCCCTGCCAGTGACCTGCTGCAAAGCCGCTACGGCCAACTCTACGTCGGCAGCTCCTGGCGGCGTGGCATACCGGGCGCGCTGGTGCGCAGCAAGCCGCAATACACCTGGCTGGTGGACATGACGGCGGGTTGGCAGTGGACCGATCAAACCTTCAACTACGGCATCAACACCGGCGTCGGCTTCGAAGTCCTGGGTGACGACGAACTGGCCCTTACCTTCGGCTACCAATCCGCGCCACAAGGCGGGGATGGCAAGTCCGGCGGCACACTGGGCATGAGCTACGGCGTGCGTTTCGGGCGCTGATTACAGAATCTACGGGAGAAAAACCTATGCAAGCAATTCGTAACCTGAGCCTGGCCCTGACAGTGCTGTTCGTCGCCGGCTGCTCCAGCTTCACCAGTGAAAACAGCCCGAACCTGCCGCGCAATGCGCAGTGGGGCATCGTGCCGATGATCAACTACTCCCAGACCCCGCAGGCCGGTGAGCGCAGCGAGCAGATCCTGCTCAGCGTGCTCAGCAGCCACGGCCTGCAACCGCGCGTCTACCCAACCAGCACCCAGGGCGAACAGGCGTTGATGGATGACAACGAGCGCCTCACCGGTGCGCTGGAATGGGCGCGTGAGCAAAAGCTCGATTACGTCGTGTCCGGCAGCGTGGAAGAGTGGCAGTACAAGAACGGCCTGGACGGCGAGCCAGCGGTCGGCATCAGCCTGCGTGTCCTGGAAGCCAGCAGCGGTCGTGTGCTCTGGAGCAAAAGCGGCGCGCGCGCCGGCTGGTCCCGTGAAAGCCTGGCGGGCAATGCTCAGACGGTAATCGACAAACTTGTTGGCGCCCTTCGGTTCGAGTGAACGCAATGAATTCTCCACACATGGATTACAGCCTGGCGCCTCGCGCCAGCGGGCCGGTGTCTTGGCTGGAAACGCTGCTGGTGACGGGCTTGGCGATTGGCCTTGGCTTCTGGCTGACTCCCGAAGACCCGCTGCAGATGCACGGCGGTTTCCCCTGGCCGATTCTGGCGCCGCTGCTGTTGGGTGTGCGTTACGGTTTTGTGCGCGGGCTGTTCAGTGCCGCGCTGCTGGTGGCGGCGCTGTTTGCGCTGCGTTACACCGGCCATGAAGGTTATACCCAGCTTGAGCCATCGTTCATCGTGGGTGTGCTGGTCTGCGGGATGCTGGTGGGTGAGGTGCGCGATCTGTGGGTGCGCCGCCTGGAGCGTCTGCAGATGGCTAACGAATACCGTCAGTACCGTCTCGACGAATTTACGCGTGCCCACCAGATCCTGCGGGTGTCCCACGACCTGCTCGAGCAACGCGCGGCCGGCAGTGACCAGAGCCTGCGCAGCTCGCTGCTGGGCCTGCGCGAGAAACTGCGTGGCATGCCAGTCGAAGGCGATGCGTTGAGCGAACTGGCAGAGCCGATTGTGGCGATGCTGGGACAGTACGGGGCACTGCGCGTAGCAGGGCTGTACCGCGTCGACGAGGCCGAGAAAAACGTTCTGCCGCAAGCCCTGGCGATGATCGGCGTGATGGGCCCCCTGGGTACCGACGACGGTTTGATCAAGCTGTGCCTGGAGCGCGGCGAACTGGTCAGCGTGCGTCAGGAACTGATCGACTCGGGTAACTCCGCGCAGTTCTCATCGCTGCAGGCGTGTATCCCGTTAATCGATGCAGAAGGTCGGTTGCTGGCGATCCTGGCGGTCCGGCAGATGCCGTTCTTCGCGTTCCAGGATCGTACGCTGAGCCTCTTGTCACTGCTGGCCGGCCACATCGCCGACCTGTTGCGTCGCGACCCGCACGTACTGCAATTGCCCGACGCCGATTCCCAGCAATTCACCCTGCAGCTCAAGCGCTCGCTGGTGGATGTCGAGCAGCACACCCTGCCGGCCGGCCTGTTCGCGTTCGAGATGACGCGCGCCAACGACGAACTCTTGCGTCTGATGGAGCGCAGCCAGCGTGGCCTGGACCTGCACCTGTCGGTGCGGAACAACCGCGAGCATCACCTGTTGCTGGTGCTTTTGCCGCTGACAAGCCCGGACGGTACCGAGGGCTACCTGGCGCGCATTGGCATGCTGTTGCACGAGCACTTTGGTGTCGACACCGATTTTGACAGCTTGGGTGTGCGGGTCATGCCTTTCAACCTGGAGCCTGGCTGTGACCGCAACGGGCTGCGTAACTTCCTCTACAACGAGTGTGGCCTGAATGATCAGCAAGTGGCTGTTTAGCGGGGCCTTGGTGCTAGAGGCGGGCAGTTGGGCCAGTTTGTGGCTGGATGCGCCGCAGTTGCCTCAACTGCTGGTCTTCATGTTCAGCCACGGCCTTGCCTGCCTGATGCTGTGCGGCGCCGTGTGGATGTTGCTGCCGGCGCGCTACCGCGCACCATTGCCTTGGAGCCCGCTGTTTATCTTCAGCCTGGCGTTCTTCGTGCCGGTCATCGGCGCCCTGGGCGTGGTTGCCTCGATCTTTCCTGCGCTTTACCTGCCACGCAAGCGTGACCGTCAGGCCTGGCAAGCCGTGGGTATCCCGGGTTTGCCCTTTCGTGCGCAAGCCCAGACACGCTCACCGATTTTTGCGGATGGTGGCTTGCAGGACGTACTGCGCCACGCGCCGGACCCGGACCAGCGCCTGGCCGCCTTGTTGGCGACCCGCCGCATGCCCGGCAAGGACGCTGTGCCAATCCTCAAGTTAGCCCTGGGCGACCCCAGCGATGACGTGCGCCTGCTGGCGTATTCGATGCTCGACAAGCAAGAAAGCGACATCAACCTGCACATCCAGATGGCCCTTGAGCAGTTGGCCGGCGTCAGCTCGCGGACCGCTGGCCCGGTACATGGCATGTTGGCGCGCTGGTATTGGGAGCTGGCCTACCTCGGCTTGGCCCAGGGCAGCGTGCTCGAGCACGTGCTGAGCCAGGCAAGCGAACACGCCGAGCAGGGCCTGGCGGCGGGCGAGGGTGGCGAACTGTTGCTGCTGGCCGGCCGTATTGCATTGGAGCGCGGCGAGAACGAACGCGCCGAAACGCTGTTGCACGAGGCTGAGAAGAACGGCCTGGGCGCGGCCCAACTGCTGCCGTTTCATGCTGAACTGGCGTTCGAGTCCGGTCGTTATCATGAAATCCCCGGGTTGCTCGCCAGCCTTCCCGAAGAAACCCGCCAGCGGCCACCTTTCGCTGAGCTGGTGAGGAGCTGGAATGAATCATAAGCAAACGTCACCGACTGCCGATATCTGCCTGTTGCTGGAAGGAACCTGGCCGTACGTGCGTGGCGGCGTGTCGAGCTGGATTCACCAGATGATCCTGGGCCTGCCGGAGCTGACCTTCTCGGTGATGTTCATTGGCGGCCAGCGTTCGGCCTACGCCTCGCGACGCTATGAGATACCGGCCAATGTGGTGCACATCGAAGAGGTGTTCTTGGAGGATGCGACGCACCCTACCAACACCCGGGGTACGCCGCGTGAAGCCGATCCGCAGCAGCTCGCCGACCTGTACCGGTTTTTGCACCACCCGGACCAGCCGGAACGCGAGCTGGGCGAGCGCTTGCTCAGTTGCATCGCCGATGGGCACATGACCCTCGATGACGTACTGCGCAGCCGCGCCAGCTGGGAGACCCTCAGCGAAGGCTATCGCCAGCATTGCGCCGACCCGTCGTTCGTCAACTATTTCTGGACCCTGCGTTCGTTGCAGTCACCGCTGCTGATGCTCGCTGAAGCCTCGCGCAAGATGCCGCCAGCACGGGTGCTGCACTCGATTTCGACCGGTTACGCCGGACTGCTGGGTTGCATCCTCAAGCACCGCTGGAAGTGTACCTACCTGTTGAGTGAGCACGGCATCTATACCAAGGAGCGCAAGATCGATCTGGCCCAGGCCACGTGGATCGCCGAAAGCTCCGGGCAGGCGCTCAACCGCAGCCTCGACGGTGGTTCGGGCTATATCCGTACCCTGTGGGTGCGCTACTTCGAGCGGATCGGCCAGTTGGCCTACAACAGCGCCGACAACATCATCGCCTTGTATGACGGTAACCGTCAGCGCCAGATCAAGGACGGTGCCGATCCGCGCCGCACCCAGTTGATTGCCAATGGCATCGACCTGTCGCAGTGGGCCAGCGCCATGGAAACCCGCGAGCCGGGCATTGCACCGGTGGTGGGGTTGATCGGGCGCGTGGTGCCGATCAAGGACGTGAAAACCTTCCTGCGCGCCATGCGTGGCGTGATCAGCGCCATGCCGAACGCCGAAGGCTGGATTGTCGGCCCTGAAGAGGAAGATCCGGAATACGTCAGCGAGTGCCGCAGCTTGATGGCGAGCCTGGGGCTCGAGGGCAAAGTGCACTTCCTGGGCTTCCAGCGTATCCAGGACATTCTGCCCAAACTTGGTTTGATGGTGCTGACGTCGATCAGCGAAGCGCAACCCTTGGTGATCCTGGAAGCCTGGGCCGCCGGTACGCCGGTGATCAGCAGCGACGTCGGCTCGTGCCGCGAATTGATCGAAGGCGGCAGCGCCGAAGACCGTGACCTTGGCCTCGCGGGCAAGGTGGTGGCGATCGCCGACCCACAGGCGACCTCCGCCGCCATTCTCGAGCTGTTGCGCAGCCCCGAGCGTTGGAAGGCTGCACAAGCCAGCGGCTTGCTGCGGGTCAACCGTTACTACACCGAAGCCTTGATGCTGCAGCGCTACCGCGACCTGTACCAGGCAGCCATGGAGAACAGTTAAATGGCCGGCATTGGCTTCGAACTGCGCAAGATCCTCTCGCGCGACTCATACACCGCCACCCTGCATGCCTATGTGTATGCCGGTTTGATCAGCTCCGGACCATGGGTGCTGTCGATCATCAGCGTGATGCTGGTGGGGATCATCAGCCTGGGCTTGCTGCTGCCTAACTCGTTGGTGGGACAATTCCTGGTCACGGTGACATACCTGATGGCCAGCTCGTTGATCCTGACGGGCGGCCTGCAGTTGTTCTTCACTCGCTTTGTGTCCGACCAGCTGTTCGAGCACAACTACGACCAGATCCTGCCCAACCTGCTGGGCATCCTGTTGATGGTCACGGTCGGCGCCGGCGTGCTGGGTGTCATCGTGCTGGCGCTGCTGTTCGATCAGCCGCTGATCTACCGCGTGCTGGTGCTCTCGAACTTCGTGGTGCTGTGCAACCTGTGGTTGGTGATCATCTTCCTCTCGGGGATGAAGAAATATAACCGCATCCTGCTGGTGATGGTGGTGGGCTATTCGCTGATGGTCGCGAGCGCCTACCTGCTGAGCTTCCTGAAGATGCCCGGGCTGTTGCTCGCGTTGTTGATCGGGCACGGCAGCCTGTTGTTCCTGTACCTGTACGACATCCTGCGCGAGTATCGCGCCGAGAAAATGATTGCCTTCGATTTCCTCAATCGTCGCAACGTCTTCCTCAGCCTGCTGGTCACCGGGTTTTTCTACAACTTCGGCATCTGGGTCGACAAGATCCTGTTCTGGTTCAACCCGGGCACCTCCAACGCCGTGATCGGCCCGCTGCGTGCGTCGATCCTGTACGACATGCCGATCTTCATTGCCTACCTGGCGATCATCCCTGGCATGGCCGTGTTCCTGGTGCGCATCGAGACCGATTTTGCCGAGTGGTACGACCGCTTGTTCCGTGCCATCCGCGACGGCGAGACCTTGCAGCACATCGGTTCGCTGAAAACCGAAATGACCCTGTCCATTCGCCAGGGCCTGCTGGAAATCTGCAAAGTCCAGGGCCTTACGGTGGTGCTGCTGTTCCTCTTTGCGCCACGCCTGCTGGAGTGGATCGGCATCTCCAGCTACTACCTGCCGCTGTTCTACATCGACTTGATCGGCGTGAGCATTCAGGTGGTGTTCATGGCGTTGCTCAACGTGTTCTTCTACCTCGACAAACGCCGCGTGGTCCTGGAACTGTGCGTGCTGTTCGCCGTCCTCAACGCGGGCCTGACACTGCTCAGCATGCACCTGGGCCCGAGCTTCTTCGGCTACGGGTTCACGCTGTCGTTGCTGGTGTGTGTATTGCTGGGGCTGGCGCGCTTGTCGTCGACACTGGAAAACCTGGAGTACGAGACGTTTATGTTGGCGCGTTGATTGGGTTTCCACGGGCGTAAAAAAAGGCACTCGCCGTTAGCGGCAGTGCCTTTTTTTTGTGGGCGCGGGGACGGTCGTGGGCATTTTTCCCGCAGGCCGCACGTTGAGTGCGGGCTGTTTTGCAAACCCCAGAAACCACAAAGCCCCGCATTGCGGGGCTTTGAGATATGGTGCGGCACCAGGAGTCGAATCAAGCGCTAACTGTTTGTGATGGTGCATTTTTTTGTGCGATAGAGATTCTGTATATCTCTTTGACTACCCTTTAGCCTAGAGAGTTAGGTGTGGGAGTAGCTCTCAAACAATGGTTCGAGCTCACATTTTTCCGCTGCACACTGGCGAGCTTTTCAAAACCATACGTATAGTGGCGGGCAAGCTGAAAAAATGCGACTGTGACATCGGTTTGTCACGACTCACAAAAATACACCTTGAGAGCCCACCCAGCCTGGCTTTCCTCGGTTCAAGCATTTTACGTCCTTCGAGGGATAGGTTTGAAATTATTAATAGCGCAGTGTGACATGGACCTGGAATGACCAGTATCTACGAGATGATTGAGGAAACGGGGCCCTGCCTGACATCTGATCTCGTTGCAAAAATCGTCGAAAGAGAAAAAGTCTCTCCCGCCACAGCTCGAAAAAGGGTCAGCCGAGCAGATGATCGCGTCGGAAGGCTTTTCAACCTTTTTCCCCGCAATACCATTTTTATGTATTTGAAGGAGCGTTTTGGTTCGGACGAGTACTGGGAGCGACTAACTGAAGCGTTATTGAATACTAACGCTGCGTATGGAAAGGCGTTATCTTGTTTAATTCAAAGAGGTGGTGTAATACCAGAGCCGCACTTTCAGATTGCGTGTGGTGCGCCCCTGCAACTCAAAAAGCATTTGTCGCATAGCACAATTCTTGAAACACTTGTTGGCGCACGCTTGGTGGAACGAGTGTTTTTACCGGCTGTAGGTCCATGTGTGGCGTTGATCAAAGGTAATGATAAATACGAAGTAGGTGCGGCCGCATTACGAGCGAGAATAATTGCCGAAGACATTTTCTTGGGTGGGTTTGAGTCATGGGCTAAGAAGCTTGGACTTGTTAGTTATGATAAAGCGAGGCGAAGAAGCTTATTTGGTGAGCAGCCTCAGGTCGGCAGGTTTTGCTGGGATATGACGGCGCCATCATATCTTGCAGCTTTGATTTCTGTCGGGGTAGATAAGCCAAAGCCGGGTTTTTTAGTTTGCGATATTATTTTTGGCTCTGAGGTTAGCGTTAGTGGGATTTTACCAATAATTAGCAAGCTTGACTCTTTGCGTAGCTTGAAAAATGTTGGGAGATGCCTGAGTTTTATTATTGCAGAAAGCTACTCAAGCGAAGCTTTCTTATTGGCTAAAAGCAAGGGGGTCATTCCAGCGACCCCTGAGACATTGTTTGGTGCGGAGGTGGCATCTGGTTTTAGACAACTAATTGAAGTAATGGCAGAGGCTGGTCAAAGCTCGATAGATCCTGAGGTTCTAGATCAGTTGTTTAACAGGTTAGCAAAATTTGAGGGCGCAGTCGGGAATTTGCGAGGTGCTCTTTTTGAATACCTTGTTGCTGATATAGTGAAAATAAGTAAATCGCCTTTTCGTTTGCGGCTTAATGAAAAGATTAAAGGGGTGGATGGGAAGTCATCCGAAATAGATGTGTTGGCTGAGTGTCATGGAGCTACATATTTTATCGAGTGTAAGGGTTACGCTCCTTTTTCGCTTGTTCCGGATGAGGAAGTAAAGGTCTGGCTGACCAAAAGAATTCCCAATATTGTTAAATACTGCCAATCTCATCATGATTGGAAAAATACGCCGCTTCGATTCGAATTTTGGACGACTGGAAAGCTGTCCCCAGAGGCACGGCAGATGGTAGAAAAACTATCTGCTGAAGTTCGGCCTGAAAAGTATATCTTATCCTACAAAGATGCATCCTGTGTCAAAGCAGAAGCTCTTGCGGCCGGCGATAAGAAATTAACTCAGACGCTAGAGCAGCATTTTCTTACACATCCAGCGAGCCTGCCGGTAAGACAAAAATTGGCGCCACCAAAAAACTTATCTGCTCCATAGTGTGTGATAAATAGCTGATAGCCCGCGTTGGTTGCGTGTACTCAGATTTAATAGCTAGGTCTAAAGTTGTAATTGCTGAAAGCATACTGATAAATATTTGGGGCGGAACATGGCAACGCAGCAAAAGCTAATTGAAATTTATTTTGAGTCTTTGAAGAATCTTAAGCAGATCCCTATTAGAATTGACTCGTCACCACTCACTGCCTTGATGGGCACAAATGGCTGTGGGAAAACTACGGTACTGCATGCATTAGCGTGTATCTATGGCCCGCCAAATGATAATGCGCCAAACTATAAGCTATCCACATTTTTTAACCCGACAAGAGACTCCAGTTGGAGTGGGAGTTCTTTTCGAATTAAATACGCGGAAAGAGATGGCGCAAACTATCGAGATAATTTGGAGCAAGATTATGGCAAGGCGGCGGATCGATGGACTCCTAGATATGAGCGCAGGCCCACTAGGTTTACAAGGCTCGTAACGATCAGAGAGTCTGTTCCGGAAGTAGAGTTTATGAACGCAACCGGTTTGGTAAAATATAACCGGACCGCGAGATCATCGATAGATGATCTCGCAATTCTTCGTGTTGCGGGCCAAGTTCTTAATAGGAATTATGAAGCCTATCATAATGTAGCATATGACCGTGGTGGGCGATTGTCGTTTGGTGTGACAATCGGAGGGTTGACTTATCCGGCATTATCGATGAGTGCTGGGGAGCAACGTGTTTTTCGTGTATTAGAGGCGGTGATTACTGCTCCAGATTACTCGCTAATATTAATCGATGAAATCGACCTTTTTCTCCACCAAGATGCTTTAACCAGGTTGATAGCTGCGCTTCACGAACACTGCGCGCGTAGAAATAAACAGTTAGTCATGACAACCCACTTCCCGCCTGTTGCGAATATGTATCATGATGTCTCGATCATCACTATGCACCGAACCCAGGAGAGAACAGTATACTGGAATGGTTATTCTCTTGCAGCTTTAAGGCATATTACAGGGGTGGCAAGTAGGGAGGTAACTATATATGTGGAGGATGACCTCGTAGAATCAATAGTTAGTCAGCTTGCAATTGAACTACGAATGAGGCCGCAGACTGATATTTTTTTATATGGAGCTGCCATAAACGCTTTTAAACTAGCTGCCGGCTTAGCATTGGCAGGAAGAGAATTGGCTCACGTATTGATAGTTCAAGATGGTGACTTGTATGCGAGCAAAGCAGAGCGGCGCGATAAAATTGCACGCGAGTTGACTGGCACCGAAGTGTTTAGGTCTGAGCAAAGAAAAGAGGTTTTGCGTAGAATCCGGTCATTAGCTCCTAGAGAGCGCGTTTCCCCTGAGCGTGCTATCAACGAAATGCTACGTGCTATGCCTAATGATAATTTGTCTGCTGAAGAGATTGATCTCTTAGAGATCGCGAGAAACGTAGTGAATGCAGCTGACGGCCATAGTTTGGTGGGTAGTATTGTACACTATACAGGAGAATGCAGAGCTGTCGCTTTATCGAGGATAATGAAGCTTGCCTCCAAGTCTGATGGGTGGGAACGATATACCCGGGTGATACGGGGTGCAATGGTTGAGATTCGCCATACTTTAAATATTGATGCACGTCATTGATCTGGGTGACATCGATAAGCCAGTGCTAAGTACGAGGCTGGCTTGTCACACTTTCCAAGGCTAAGCCTCGATATTTGAAGTTGTTTGCTCTTGGGTGGGGTTTATCCATCATTCACAATTTTTGTTTCCAAGGTTTTTTCAAGCGAACGATGAGTAAGTTGATAGTGAGCAGGTAATAATAGCGTGTCGACTCATTATGCTGGTTTAGGTGTTGATTTAGAAACCAGTCGAGATGTTTTCGCTGCCAAGTCCATGGGTTATCTCGGTGCCAGCGATTATAAATCGCTGCTTGAATAGTCTTTGCTTGGCGTAGGTGACGCTTTCGTGTGGCGTGCGCCCCGGTCAGGATGCCCGCCAGGAACAATTCCATGTCGAATGGCTTGCTCATGTTCGACCACCAATGTAAGCCGATACGACGTCGATACGACCGTGCCCGAGTTCATAGCTGATTTGGCCACGGGCTTCCCGATCGAGGTGCCAGTCGATTTGGTAGCAACAACCCCCATTGATGGGCGCGAGATGATGGGTGATTTGCTCGTAGCGTTCGCACGCATAGGCCGCCCGTAGTTCATGAAAGCTTGTGAGGTTGTGCGTATGGAGGGTGTCCCGAGCAGGCCGAACGACGCACTGACTGAAATCGCGGTAGCTTTCGTGCGGAGCTATCAGATTGCGGCTGCCGTCAGGCGAGACCTGTTTGGCAAACTTCAGCGCGTCACGGATATGATCATCTACCGTAATCCAGCGAGGTGCCGAAGCACCTGAGCGGCCCCCTTTGGTGCCATCTTGGATGTTGATCTTGCCGTATTGTTCTTCCTCACGTTCTAGACGCGGTAGGTCGGCCAAAATGGCCTCGCGCAAGCGCATACCGGTGGCTCGCGCCAACTGAGCGATGGCCGCCGCGCGCGGCATTTGGTGTTCACAGAGCACGTCGACGATCCGCTCCATGTGTTCGCGGTCTTGGCCTTGCGGCACCGAGTGACGGACACTGGCGCGCCGCATTCCCAACGCCTTACTCGGATTCGGCACTTTCACATACTGATCACCGCGAAGCGCGGCCATGGTCCGGTTGACGCTGGACAATCGGTTCTGCGCGGTGGCAATGGCGAGGTCACCTTGTTCAACTTGGTGACGCAGATGTATTGCGTAATCCAACAAGGTCTCCCGACCAATTTGTCGCGCATCGTTAAGCCTTGGTCCATCCTCCGACCGACACCAACGTACAAACGCCTGCTAGCGATCACTGTGCGCCTTGACCGTACCGTAATGCCCGCCGCCAAACAGATCGCGCAACGCTTGCGGCCCGGCATAGCTCAGTTGTCGGCCATAGCCAAAATTGCGCCCATCACGTTTACCGACCAGTGCCATGATCAAACTCCTCTCAAGGCTAACCCTTAAAACCTTCCCCACGTCATCCCGCCAAGAATGTTGAGTGTTATCAGGGATCAAGGCCCCTGCGACCTGTGAGGGTTGTCCACTAACGCGGGACTGGCGGCTCCTTACGACCGGGAGCTTGGGCATCTCATGATCTGGCCTCCTGAGCACTTCCGAAGAAGTGGGCGGGTGGAGGCTGCACTGGCTGACGAGACCAATGCCGCGAGAACCTGAGTCGGGTGAAGGCAGTGATGCTATGACCGGGGCATGCCTGACTGTCAGTCAGGTGCAGTCCATTCCGTGACTTCGGTGTTTGTCACGCCGATTGTCACGAGGGGGAATGCCGCAAAGCCTTGTACGAGTTGGTCTGCAGCAGCGGTAGGAGCGCCCGTCTCTTTCCGGGAGAAAGAGACGGGCGCAGGTTGGCGCACGGGAATGGCCAAGCGGATAGGTTGCTGCAGGGCAGCTATGAAAGGGGATGAGTTGCCGCAGTGGGCACACTGGAAAAAGTAGGCATCCATCACATCGCTGTGACCGTGCGAGCCACCGGACGCTAATCGCACTTTGGGAGAACCACCACCGTGTGGCGTAGCCTTAAAGGTTCTGGCTACCTGGGTTGCTGTCGGCGACAGCGCTTTGCCCGATCTTTTC
>Ga0308167_1001954_pt1 | contig 20982 bp, 18 predicted proteins | sample PhyCR1_2_FD_202138 | JGI IMG/M metagenome (GOLD analysis project Ga0308167, IMG submission 202138) | Phyllosphere microbial communities from UC Gill Tract Community Farm, Albany, California, United States - DLSLRC.R1 | ecosystem: Host-associated > Plants > Phyllosphere > Unclassified | place... | reverse complement strand
CAAGTTAATAAATATGTTAATAAGGTTGTTGCGCCGGTTACTTCAGTCGCCAGTTTATATCCGGTACACAGTGCGACCACGTCTCATGCCTATGTGATTAATCTCGACGCCGCCAGACGACTGCTGAAGCTGCTCTATCCGGTCTGGATGGCCGCGGACAAATGGTGCCTGTTCGAGGAGTTGGGTGCATTCCGTTTACTGGCGGTCTGTCCTGCGCCGGTATTGCTGCACGAGGTGGCGCAGCACACGACGATCCAGCAGATTGATGACGTGGAAAACCACGACAGAAAAAAACGCCAGATCTGGGACAGGTTAATGACGATGCGTCCGGTAAAAGCAAAATTGCGTCATCGTTACCGTCGGGCAGTGGTGCCGCTATTTCATCCGATTGTTGATGTCAAAGGCAGACTAAACCGTTCCATTCACTGATTCCTCTGCGGGCGCTGTCCCGCCATCCTCAACGCGTGGGGCGGCAGCGTACGCTGAATGCCCCGCTGATGCAGCGTGACGGTCTCGCCGCCGCGCCGCCGTAATCGAATACCCCGTTACAGTTCCCCTCCAGCCTGCCGATAACTCCTTGCAGAACAACATCACTTTTGATCCATTTTCCTTATTTGTGGAGTGTCTATGCGCTTCAATTACGACTTGTTACCGGGTGAGCGGCTGACTTTTGACGAGATCGCGCTGCGTTATGCCCAGCAGTACCCTGAGGAGAAAGAGCTGACGGCGCGGGCGTTACTCAGTCCATCGACCAGCTTACGCACCCTGAAAATCCGTGCGGTATTCGCGCAGGAAGAGAGCAACAGTCCGTTGGAGGATCTGCTGTTCATCGCCAATGATAATGAACGTAAAAATTACCTGCGCCGCTTTGAACACTACCTCAAGCAAAACCTCTCATTCCTCTATTTTCGTCGCAGCGAGAAAGAGAAACGCGACAATCTATGGAAGGTGATGGGTAGCAGCCAGGTGTTCGCGATGATCGATCCCCATTCGGCCACCGCCCAGAACCTGCTTAACAGCCGCGGCTATAAACTGGTGCTGATGTACCAGGATGAGGATGATGCCTACTGGCAGCTGTTCAACCCGCAGGCCAACCCCTGTTTTCCTCAGTCACGACGCATTCAGTTCATCGTGGTGCTGAGTACGCCACAACATAAAGTGCCGGCGGCAGTGATGCCGGGGACCGAAGTGGGGCGACGGGTCAAAGCCCGGGTGCTGCAGCGCGCCAGTCAGGCGGAGTTCAGCGCGGGCGTTAAAGCGCGTTATGGGGCCTGCGTGATGACCGGTACCCGGCTGACTGACCGGCACAACTGGCCGTGGGTGGAAGCCTGTTATATTGATACGCGTGAAAACGAAGAGGGCGTTTTAGCCGACAACAGTGTGGATAACGGCTTGTTTTTACGCAGTGATTTGCAGCGTTTATTCATTAACCGATTGATTAATATTGATGGTGAATCGGGACGGATTTATTTTCATCCTGATGAAGCAGCGCTTGAAAGTATAAGCCCGTTTTATCAGGCGCTGGAAGGGAAGATTTGTGCATTGTGGGATGCTGTGCCGTCGGGCACGCGGCAGCGCCTGCTCGCGCTGCGCTAATCTATTTCACAGGGGGCGTAATTATCGCCCCCTGACATAACAAAAATGAAATAACCTCGATTTACCCCGCCTATTCACCCAATCGAAAACCCTACAGAATTGGATAATCATGCCGATAACTTCATAACGCAGGGTAGTCAACGTGAACGATTTCTATACCGCCGAAGGCGTGATGGACAAGCATTCGCTCTGGCAGCGCTACGTCCCGCTGGTGCGCCATGAGGCGCTGCGCCTGCAGGTGCGTCTGCCGGCCAGCGTTGAGCTGGACGATTTGCTGCAAGCGGGTGGGATTGGCCTGTTAAATGCCGTGGAGCGTTACGATGCGCTACAGGGTACGGCCTTTACCACCTATGCCGTGCAACGTATCCGAGGCGCAATGCTGGATGAGCTTCGCAGCCGGGACTGGGCACCACGCAGCGTGCGACGTAATGCGCGCGAGGTGGCCGGGGCAATGCATAAGGTGGAACAGACGCTGGGTCGTGCTGCCTCCGAGCAGGAAGTTGCCCAGCAGCTGAATGTTTCGATAGAGGAGTACCGGCAGATCCTGCTGGACACCAATAATAGTCAGCTCTTTTCCTACGATGAGTATCGTGAAGAACATGGCGACAGTGCGGAACTGGTGACGGAAGGGCATGAAGAGGCCAACCCGCTTCATCAGTTGATGGAAGGGAGTCTGCGTGAGCGCGTCATTGAAGCGATCGAAGCATTACCCGATCGTGAAAAGATGGTGCTGACACTGTACTACCAGGAAGAACTGAACCTGAAAGAGATTGGCGCGGTACTTGATGTGGGTGAATCCCGTGTCAGCCAGCTGCACAGTCAGGCGATTAAACGCCTGCGGGCCCGACTTACGGGAGCGCGCTAGCAGTATCAGTTCCTGGCGATTCAAAAATATAAAAAACCGGGGACTCAGCAATGGGAGCCAAGACCAAGGCCAGACCGTTAAGTCGTTATCTTAAAGACTATAAACACAGCCAGAGCAACTGTTCACACTGTGGCAAGGTATTAGATCGTATGGCGCTCGTTTTTCGCGGCCAGATCATCAATAAAGAGGCCATCGCTCGGATGGACCAGATGATTGATGAGCAACTGTGGCTGAAACTTCAGCCAGAACTGACTGCGCTCTGTCGCTTTTGTAGCGATATTTTTTGTAATACCCATCCTAATTACTTCGACATTATGGCGTTCAAACAGTATTTGTTCGAACAAACAGAGATGAGCCCCAGCACCATACGGGAATACGTGGTGCGGCTGCGTCGGCTGGACGACATGCTGAAAGCGAAAAATTTCCCGGCCGATCGGCTGCAGGGCAATAGCTGGCATCAATGTCTGGAAAGCGACCTGCCGGATGCGGGCAATAATAATTACCGTATTGCGCTGCGCAAATACGATCAGTTCTTAGGGTGGCAACAGGGCTAACGCTCCGCTGTGCACCCATTGCTCCCCCGCGTACCGCCGGTACGTCCCCGCTATTTTCACGCTGCTGAAAAGGGCGGGACGGGGGAGCACGCCTGTTTTGCCCGTCACCGCATCTCCCGCCACCTGAATCAGGGTGATCCTTTTCGCATCTTCTGCAACACTGTAAGGATAATTTCCAATGCCCGAATGGAGGCAGCATTGTCTTTACATCTTTTACACCAGTTTCCCCGCCTTGAACTGCTGGGCGCGCCAACCCCGTTAGAGCATCTGCCACGACTCTCCGACTATCTCGGCCGCGATATTTTCATCAAGCGCGATGATGTCACGCCGGTGGCGATGGGCGGCAACAAGCTGCGTAAGCTGGAGTATCTGGCGGCCGACGCGCTGCGCGAAGGGGCCGATGTGCTGCTGACTGCCGGAGCGATTCAGTCCAACCATGTGCGCCAGACCGCAGCCGTCGCGGCCCGTCTGGGTCTGAAATGCGTTGCCCTGCTGGAAAACCCAATCGGCACCCATGCAGAAAACTACCTGAGCAACGGTAACCGGCTGCTGCTGGATCTGATGGACGCCGAGGTGATCATGGTCGATGCGTTGGATCGTCCGGCGGAGCAGCTGGCGGAACAGGCAACACGGCTTGAGGCGCAGGGTTTCCGGCCTTATATCGTGCCGGTCGGCGGCTCGAATACGCTGGGTGCGTTAGGCTATGTCGGCTGCGCGCAGGAGATTGCCCATCAGAGCGAAGAGGTGGTGGATTTTGCCGCCGTTATTGTCGCCTCTGGCAGCGCCGGCACCCATGCCGGGCTGGCGGTTGGCCTTGAACAGTTGTTACCGGATACCGAGCTGGTGGGGGTGACCGTTTCCCGTCAGGCTGAGGCTCAGTTGCCGCTGGTTGAGCGTCTGCGCCAGCCACTGGCAGCCCAGCTTGAAGTGCCCGCTACCGCGCCGATTACGCTGTGGGATGAGTATTATGCACCACGCTACGGTGAACCGAACGACGAGGGCATGGCGGCGGTGAAACTGCTGGCGCAGCTGGAAGGCATTCTGCTGGATCCGGTCTATACCGGTAAGGCGATGGCGGGACTGCTGGATGGCATCAGCCAGAACCGTTTCCGCCGGGAAGGCCCGCTGCTGTTTATTCATACTGGCGGCGCGCCGGCGTTATTTGCTTATCATCCTTCGGTCTGAGACAAGCAAAAAAAACAGTTTATAATCTTGCCGTTATCACGATGGACCGGCAGCAATGTAGCGGCGTTGCCGTTATAAAATACACACAACACAATCAATAATGGGGTGAATATGACCTTTTCTCTTGTACGTCGCCAGTTGGTGATGGGCGTGATGGCCGTGGCGCTGGTCGCGGGCGTCAACGTTAAAACCTTCGCAGCTGAAAATCTGCTGAATAAAATTAAAGAGCGCGGCACGCTGCTGGTGGGACTGGAAGGTACCTATCCGCCGTTCAGCTTCCAGGATGAGAACGGCAAGCTGACCGGCTTTGAAGCGGAGTTCGCGCAACAACTGGCGCAGCACATGGGCGTTAAGGCCAGCCTGAAACCAACCAAGTGGGACGGCATGCTGGCCTCGCTGGATGCGAAACGGATTGATGTGGTGATTAACCAGGTCACCATCTCTGACGAGCGCAAGAAGAAGTATGACTTCTCTACGCCGTATACCATCTCGGGCATTCAGGCGCTGACCATGAAAGCCAACGCTGGTAGCATCACCAAACCTGAGGATCTGGCAGGTAAAAAGGTCGGCGTCGGTCTGGGTACCAACTACGAACAGTGGTTGCGTGAGAACGTGAAGGGCGTTGATGTCCGTACCTATGATGATGACCCGACCAAATATCAGGATCTGCGTTCTGGCCGTCTGAACGCCATTCTGGTGGACCGCCTGGCAGCACTGGATCTGGTGAAGAAAACCGGCGATACCATGGCCGTAGCAGGCAACGCTTTCTCCCGTCAGGAGTCTGGCGTGGCGGTGCGTAAAGGCAATGACGATCTGCTGAAAGCGATTGATCAGGCTATTGCAGAGATGCAGAAAGATGGCTCACTGAGCAAGCTGTCTGAAAAATGGTTTGGCGCGGACGTGACTAAATAATGCAGGAAAGTCTTCAACTGGTGCTGGATTCAGCACCATTTTTATTAAAAGGCGCGCTGTTTACGCTGCAACTCAGCATCGGCGGAATGTTCTTCGGCCTGGTGCTGGGGTTCATTCTGGCACTGATGCGGCTGTCACGCTTCTGGCCGGTTAGCTGGCTGTCGCGGATCTACGTTTCGATCTTCCGCGGTACGCCGCTGATCGCCCAGCTGTTTATGATCTACTACGGCTTACCGCAGTTTGGTATCGAGCTGGATCCGATTCCCTCCGCCATGATTGGCCTGTCGCTGAATACCGCGGCTTATGCGTCGGAATCACTGCGTGGCGCAATCTCTGCGATTGAGCGCGGCCAGTGGGAAGCGGCGGCCAGTATTGGCATGACGCGCTGGCAAACACTGCGCCGGGTGATACTGCCGCAGGCGGCACGGACCGCGCTGCCGCCGCTGGGTAACAGCTTTATCAGTCTGGTAAAAGATACCTCGCTGGCGGCGACCATCCAGGTGCCGGAGCTGTTCCGTCAGGCGCAGCTGATCACCTCGCGTACGCTGGAAGTGTTCACCATGTATCTGGCTGCCTCGCTGATTTACTGGGTGATGGCGACGGTGCTGTCCGCCCTGCAGAACCGGCTGGAGCAGCATGTTAATCGTCAGGATCAGGAGTCGAAATGAGTGCCATCGAAGTCAGAAAACTGGTGAAATCCTTCAATGGCCAGACGGTGCTGCATGGCATCGATCTCGACGTAGCGGCAGGCGAAGTGGTGGCGATTATCGGTCCCAGCGGTTCGGGTAAAACCACGCTGCTGCGCAGTATCAACCTGCTGGAAGTGCCGGACAGCGGCACCATCCGGGTGGGGGATATTACCGTTGATGCGGCGCTGGCGCAGAGTAAACAGAAAGAGCAGGTGCGTCGTCTGCGCCAGCAGGTTGGCTTTGTCTTCCAGAACTTCAATCTGTTTCCCCACCGTTCGGTGATGGAGAACATTATTGAAGGGCCGGTAATCGTCAAGCGCGAAGCCAAAGCGGACGCGGTGGCACGTGCCCGTGAGTTGCTGGAGAAAGTCGGACTGCATGGCAAAGAGCAGAGTTACCCGCGCCGTTTGTCAGGCGGTCAGCAGCAGCGGGTGGCCATCGCCCGGGCGCTGGCAATGCGGCCGGAGGTGATTCTGTTTGATGAACCGACCTCGGCGCTGGATCCGGAACTGGTTGGCGAGGTGCTTAACACCATCCGCGCCCTGGCCGAAGAGAAACGCACCATGGTTATCGTCACGCATGAGATGAGCTTTGCCCGCGACGTGGCTGACCGCGCTATTTTTATGGACCAGGGCCGCATTGTGGAGCAGGGCGAGGCGAAAGCGTTGTTCAGTAACCCGCAACAGCCGCGAACCCGTCAGTTCCTCGACAAATTTCTGAGTCAGTAACGCCGCAGCCTTCCTTCGGGAAGGCTGCGTTAACCTGTTTAAATAACGCTGTTTTTCCGTAAAATAACCCTGCTGCTAAGGGGTTATTCGCGCTGAAAGTCATCGCTATCATATATTTTTAAATCTCCGTTAAACCTTTTGCCACATCTGACAAAACTTTTCTGTTCATTGTTTATTACATGGCTTTTAGAGTTGCCACTTTCTCTTATTTAAATCGTGGTGACTCTCCAGTAATATTATCTTTTTCACCGCAATAAGGGTAAATAAAGCCGCTGCCTGGCTATTTATTGATAAGTGTAAGGAAACGTTCAGCTCGGTAAATAACTGTAGCATCAGGACCACGCCGCATTTTTTAAGACTTTCGCTACATCCACCACCGGTTCAATGACGAATAATCGCTGGATAACCATAAAAGCAATACTGATTTCCTCGCTTTTACTTTTCAGCATTCTGACCTACACAGCAGGAGTCATTGAATGAACAACACCAAGCCAGAGCAAATAATGTGGGTGAATACCCTGAAAGGGGGCTGTATATTACTGGTGGTCCTGTACCACACGGTGCTGCCGGGTTTTGAAGGGACGCTGAAATATCTTTCTGCCGGATGGCTACCCGCTGAAATATGGGTGCAGTTTAATACGGTCCTGTCACCGTTACGTATGCCAGCGTTTTTCTTTGTTTCAGGCCTGCTGGCGACCAACGGCATTATTAATCGACCGTGGAAGCAGGTATTTACCAGCCGGATCACCAATCTCTTTTATCTCTATATTTTGTGGGGCTTTATTCAGTGGTGGTCGATTCTCGGCATCTCCACCGAAATTACCGGTCAGCGTATTTCCCAGAATCTGAATGCAGCCTATGCGGGTTCGCTATTAGAATTTCTTAAGCTAACGTTTATGGCCATGAGCACCTCATGGTATCTGTACGGGCTTGGTCTCTATTTCCTCTGCGCCAAAGTTTTTCGCCAATATAAACTGGTGCTGATGGTGGCGGCGATTGTGCTGAACTATCTGGCGGTGGAGAAAATTATTCCCTACTGGGGACCACAAAGCCTGGCGCAATATTTCCTGTTCTTCCTGCTGGGCGCTTTCTGGAGTCAGACTATGCTGCGCCTCAGCGAATGGCGGCGTGAAAACCTGATGCCGTGGGCCGTACTGGCGGCGCTGGCGGGCATTCACGTTATTTTCGGGCTGGATAAGAGCCTGTTCATGTGCATTCTGGCGGTGCTGTTCAGTATCGCGGCCTGTCGCTGGCTGAATCAGCATTTCAGCATGCGCTATATGAACTGGATCGGCCGCAATACGTTGCAGATTTATGTGATACACCGCATTTTCATTGAGTTTTTCGGCATGTCAGCGATTCTGTTTGCCCAGCGTCACCATCTGTTTAATCAGGCGTGGTTTTCGTTCCTCTGGGCCTGTTTCTATCCGGTGGCGATTGTCGGGATCTGTTCGCTCTGCTCGGTGGCGCTCTGGTCGCTGACCAACCGCGGATTGGGACAGTCGCTGTTTATATTCCCGACGCTGATGAAGCGGGAGCGAGCCAGTGAGGTTTCGTGAATGCGCTTAGCAGGGGGCTGCCGGGGCAGGGTAGTCGCCCTCGGTATGGGCGGGTTACGTTTGCTGCGGGCTGACAGTGAGCGGGTTACGCCTGCTGCGGGCTGACATTGAGTGAGCTTACGCCCGCCAGGCGATGGGGAGTTTCAGGTTGCCTGAGCAGGCGGTCGCGTCAAGGGGCGGACGCCCGCCCCTTAACAATCCCGGCGTCCGGCGGCCTGCGCGCCACGCTGCGCGCGGTGCCTTCGTCATTCCCTGCGGCCGACGGACCGGCCGGACGCGCCATCCGTGGCGCGATCCGTCCTTTCGCCGACTTCCTGTCGGCTCTCCTGGCCTCCGGTTGTTCCTCAGCGCTGCGGACGCCTCTGGTGAAACCCTGCCGGTGAGTTTTTAGCCCTGACTGGCTGGGTTCAGGCCGCTGAAAGCGGGGGAAGATTGATAAGGTTAGCTTTGCAGCAGGCTGACATTGAGCAGGTTTCGCCCGCCAGGCGATGGGGAGTTTCAGATTGCCTGAGCAGGCGGACGCGTCAAGGGGCGGCCGCCCGCCCCTTAACAATCCCGGCGTCCGGCGGCCTGCGCGCCACGCTGCGCGCGGTCCCTTCGTCATTCCCTGCGGCCGACGGACCGGCCGGACGCGCCATCCGTGGCGCGATCCGTCCTTTCGCCGACCTCCTGTCGGCTCTCCTGGCCTCCGCTCATTCCTCAGCGCTGCGGACGCCTCTCACAAATCCCCGCCTGTAATTATTTTTTCATTTCGCTGTTGCCGTGCTGTCTGATGGCCCGTTGCAAAGATAAACCTCAATATTTACCGGGATGACGAACCCAACTTGAAAAAGACGAAACAACCGCTGCGATTTACAAAGCCGCGCTGTCTGCCGACCCGATAGAAAAGACAATCCCAAAAATCCACAGCGATAAAATACCCGACATAAAAAGCAGAAATAACAGCGGGTGGGTTAAATAACATTCTGTCTGCTGAGCCGAAAGCCAGAGGCAATCCCAAAAAACGACAGCGATAAAGTACCCGACATAAAAAGCAGAAATAACAGCGAGAAGTTAGGAGGCCGTCTGAAGCGCTGAGCCGATGAGGGATTTCAGGACGAGCGACAGGGAGGTCGCGAAGAGGCGGGATCGTGCCAAGGATGGCGCGTCCCGGTGTTCCGTGAGAAATCCGGAAGAGGCGAAGGGACCGCGAAGCGGCGGTGAAGCAGGCCGGAGCCCGGGGTCAAGGGGGCGCGGCGACTGGCGCCCCCTTGTCGGTCGCCGGCAGCGGCGAAGCTGAAACTGCCACAGCCGGCTGGCGAACGAAACCTGCTCATAGCCCGTTCGCGCAGCGAACCCCAGCCCGCAGCCAGCCGGCGAACGACATCTGCTCACAGCCCGCTCGCGCAGCAAACACCTTTGGCAAACCCGTCTGTGGTTTCTTAAATTCTGGCAGGATAAGTGTTGTCTGATGGCAGGGATTACATCTGGTGGCTGTATGGATACTTTCCTTTTCTGACGGCTAACGATTCTGAACGCAGAAAAACGCTGAAAGTAATGTTACTCACTCATCACAGCGACGAAGCACCAAACAAAGAAAAAAAGAAATAACAGCGAGGGGTTGGGAGGCCATCTGAAGCGCTGAGCCGATGAGGGATTTCAGGACGAGCGACAGGGAGGTCGCGAAGAGGCGGGATCGTGCCATGGATGGCGCGTCCCGGTGTTCCGTGAGAAATCCGGAAGAGGCGAAGGGACCGCGAAGCGGCGGTGAAGCAGGCCGGAGCCCGGGGTCAAGGGGGCGCGGCGACTGGCGCCCTCTTGTCGGTCGCCGGCAGCGGCGAAGCTGAAACTGCCACAGCCGGCTGGCGAACGAAACCTGCTCATAGCCCGTTCGCGCAGCGAACCCCAGCCCGCAGCCAGCCGGCGAACGACATCTGCTCACAGCCCGCTTGCGCAGTGAACACCTTTGGCAAACCCGTCTGTGGTTTCTTAAATTCTGGCAGGATAAGTGTTGTCTGATGGCAGGGATTACATCTGGTGGCTGTATGGATACTTTCCTTTTCTGACGGCTAACGGTCCTGAACGCAGAAAAACGCTGAAAGTAATGTTACTCACTCATCACAGCGACGAAGCACCAAACAAAGAAAAAAAGAGATAACAGCGAGAAGTTAGGAGGCCGTCTGAAGCGCTGAGCCGATGAGGGATTTCAGGACGAGCGACAGGGAGGTCGCGAAGAGTCGGGATCGTGCCAGGGATGGCGCGTCCCGACGGTCCGTGAGAAATCCGGAAGTGGCGAAGGGACCGCGAAGCGGCGGTGAAGCAGGCCGGAGCCCGGGGTCAAGGGGGCGCGGCGACTGGCGCCCCCTTGTCGGTCGCCGGCAGCGGCGAAACTGAAACTGCCACAGCCAGCCAGCGAACGAAACCTTCTCCCAGCCTCGTTCGCGCAGCGAACCCCCAAACCTCACCGGCCAGCGAACGAAACCTTCCCAGCCTCGTTCGCGCAGCGAACCTCAAACCCCTACCGGAAAGGCGGCTCATTAAACGTCCGCAATTTACGCGAATGCAGCTTATCGCCTTCGGCACGCAGCAACTCAACCGCGTGAATACCGATCTGCAGATGCTCCGAAATAGCACCTTCATAGAAACGATTCGCCTGGCCCGGCAGCTTAATCTCACCGTGCAGTGGCTTATCCGAGACGCAGAGCAGGGTGCCGTAAGGAACGCGGAAGCGATAACCCTGCGCCGCGATGGTGGCGCTCTCCATATCGACCGCCACCGCGCGACTCAGGTTGAAGCGCAGTGCCGAGGCTGAATAGCGCAACTCCCAGTTGCGGTCGTCGGTGGTGACGACGGTGCCGGTACGCAGGCGCTGTTTTACCTCTTCACCCGGCATGCCGCTCACCGTCTTGGTGGCGTCATACAAGGCGCGCTGCACTTCCGCAATGCTCGGCACCGGGATATCCGGCGGCAGCACGCTGTCGAGAACGTGATCGTCGCGCAGATAAGCGTGCGCCAGCACATAGTCGCCAATCCGCTGGCTCTCACGTAAGCCACCACAGTGACCAATCATCAGCCAGGCGTGCGGGCGCATCACCGCCAAATGATCGCAGATGGTTTTGGCATTCGACGGGCCGACGCCGATATTGATCAGCGTAATGCCGCGGCGGTCAGGCGAGGTGAGATGCCAGGCGGGCATCTGATGCTTCTTCCAGGCGAGGTCGGAGAGCATCGACTCGCTGTTGGCGGTATCGGCCGTCAGCACCACGTCACCGGCGCAGGCCAGGCTGTCATACGGCGTGTTGGGATCGCGTACCTGCTCAATCGCCCAGCGCACGAACTCGTCAACATACCGGGTGTAGTTGGTGAACAGCACAAACGGCTGGAAATGATCGACGGCAGTGCCGGTGTAGTGACGCAGACGGGCCAGTGAGAAGTCGGTTCTCAGCGCGTCGAAGTGCGACAGCGGGAAGCGCGCGTCGGCATGGAACAGGCCATCAGCGGTCTCATCGCCAATCTGCGACAGTTCGGTGGTCGGGAAGTAACGGGCGATACCGGCGCTCATGGTGCGATCCAGCGACAGATCGGAACCGTCAATCACGTAAGGATAGGGGATCTCCTGGCTGGAAGGCCCGACTTCGATCTCCAGCCGATACTCTTTCTCCAGCATCGCCAGTTGTTCAGCAATATAGTGCCGCAGCAGCGCAGGGCGGGTAATGGTAGTGCTGTAGCTGCCGGTGTGGGTAAAACGTCCCCATGCACGGGTGCGGTTCTGCTGAGGCCCTTCGCCGTGCCAGCTAATACGCAACTCAGGGTAAACAAACAATCCCTGTGCGCGTTCGGCCGCATCCGGCAGCGTGCCATCCTCGGTGAAGGCTTTGATTGCCGTGCGCAGCGCATCGACCGCGCCCTCATACAGGCGCTCAAGTTCATCCAGCGCTTGCTGGCTGGTCAGGTTTTTCCGTTGTGTCGGCATGGTTTCTCCTTCCATTTGTTACCGCGTTTTGCCCAAGCTTAGCGGGTTTGTTGCAGAGATTGGTGAAGAATCTGTGATCGACCGCATTTTGCACCAACCTGGTGCTGGTGTGTTGGCCGCGTCGCTCTATTGTTAGTGATCGGTGACCCTCACTAACGTGGCAGGTCGCCTTCACCCGCCGTGCGGATTATTTTCACAGCCGCAGGTTTTATGGCGAGATTATTGCTTAAATCTTCCGTGGCGCGGCTGGCCGCACCCGGTAATACCACTCTCCACTCTCTGTTCAGAAACTGATTTCTCCTGATTGGCATTGGCTCTTAACCCTGTTGAGGATGACCGCATGTCTGTGAAAGTGATCAAGTTCCCTATCAAGCTCGTCATGGCCGGATGTTTAATGACCGCGTTATCGGCACACGCCGATATTAAAATTGGCGTCGCCGGACCTTTCTCCGGTCCGAATGCCACTTATGGTGCGCAGTACTGGAAAGGTGCCTCGCAGGCTGCGGCGGATATCAACGCGGCGGGCGGCATTAACGGCGAGAAAATTGTGCTGGTTCAGGGCGATGATGCCTGTGAACCGAAGCAGGCGGTGTCAGTCGCGAACCGACTGGTGGATCAGGACAAAGTGAATGCGGTGGTCGGTCACTTCTGTTCTTCCTCCACTATGCCTGCCTCAGAGGTGTATGACGAAGCAGGCGTACTGGCGATTACGCCAGGCTCCACCAATCCTAAAATTACCGAGCGGGGCATGAAAACTCTGTTCCGCATGTGTGGACGTGATGACCAGCAGGGTGCCATTGCCGCGGATTTCATCCTCGACAAACTGAAGGCGAAGAAAGTCGTGGTGATCCACGACAAAGATACCTACGGCCAGGGGCTGGCAGATGCCACCAAAGCCGCACTGGAGAAACGCGGCGTCAAGGAGGCGATGTATGAAGGTTTATCGCGCGGCGAGAAAGATTTTAACGCGCTGGTGACCAAAATCGGCCAGTTAAAACCCGACGTGGTCTACTTCGGCGGCTGCCACCCGGAAGCGGGGCCGCTGGTGCGTCAGATGCGTGAGCAGGGAGTGAAAGCGGACTTCTTCTCCGGTGACTGCATCGTGACCGAAGAGATGGTGACCGCCGCTGGCGGGCCGCAATACACCAAAGGGGTTTATATGACCTTTGGCAACGATCCACGCCAGATTGCCGATGGCAAAGCGGTGATTGAAAAATTCCGTGCCGGCGGCTTCGAACCTGAAGGCTATACCCTTTACGCCTATGCCTCGATTCAGGCGATTGCTGCTGCCTACAAAGGCGCCGGCAAGGATAACGAAAAAGCCAGCGAATGGCTCAAAGCCAATAGCGTTGATACCGTGATGGGCAAAAAGTCCTGGGATAGCAAAGGGGATTTAAAAGTCTCTGACTACGTGGTGTATCAGTGGGATGACAAAGGAAAATATCATCAGCTCTGAGTAAACCGCCAGGCTGTAATCCCCGCGATTACAGCCTGAAACAGTCGGGCGACAGCCGGGGGACGCGGCAACGCGTCACTCAGGCATACCTTTTCCGGAGCCGGTGCGACGGGCTCCCGCAGTGAGACTTTTGCTATGGATGCCTTCTTTTTACAGCAAATGGTGAATGGCCTGACGCTGGGTGCAGTTTACGGCCTGATCGCCATTGGCTATACCATGGTTTACGGCATTATCGGCATGATCAACTTCGCCCACGGCGAGGTCTATATGCTGTCCGCCTATCTGTGCGCCATCGGTCTGGCGCTGCTCTCCGCGTTCGGTCTTCACTCTTTTCCACTGCTGATCTTCGGAACGCTGTTGTTCACCATCGTTATTACCGCCGTTTATGGCTGGACCATTGAGCGCATCGCCTATCGTCCGTTGCGCAACTCCACCCGGCTGGCGCCGCTGATCTCCGCCATCGGCATGTCACTGATTCTGCAAAACTATGTGCAGCTCAGCCAGGGGCCCAACCAGCAGGGCGTGCCCACGCTGCTGAGCGGCGTATTGCGACTGGAGCTGGCAAGCGGCGTGGTGCAGATTACCTGGACCAAAGTATTCATCCTGCTGGCGGCGGCCTGCGGCATGGCGCTGCTGACCTGGGTTATCCAGTACACCCGGCTGGGACGCATTTGTCGGGCGGTGCAGCAGGATCGGCGGATGGCGGCGATCCTCGGGATTAATACCGATCGGGTTATTTCCCTGGTGTTTATGATTGGCGCGTCGATGGCTGGTCTGGCCGGCGTGCTGGTGACGATGAACTACGGCACCTTCGATTTTTACGCCGGATTCATTATTGGCATCAAAGCGTTCACCGCGGCGGTGCTGGGTGGTATCGGTTCGCTGCCGGGCGCGATGCTGGGCGGCCTGCTGCTCGGCGTGGCGGAGGCGCAGTTCGCCGGGCTGGTGAATTCCGATTACAAAGATGTGTTCTCCTTCGCGTTACTGGTGGTGATCTTAATCTTCCGCCCGCAGGGATTACTGGGTCGCCCGCTGGTGGCAAAAGTGTGAGGACGCTGAGATGAATCAAACCAATCAGGGAGTGAATGTGGCCGAGGCGCTGCGGGAAACGGTGCTGGCCGGGTTAATCGCACTGGTGGTATTTGGCCCGATCGTTGGCATTGTGCTGGAGGGCTACCAGTTCCGCTTACAACCGCTGCGGGTGGCGGTGCTGGTGGGCATTGTGATGGCGGGTCGCCTGCTGTTCAGCCTGTTTCTGCAAACCCGCAGTGGTAAAGCACTGCTGCGCAAGTTTGACGGCGAAGGTGGCGGGGTGTACGTGCGTGAACCCGGTTATCGCTCCCGGCTGCGCTGGATCCTCCCGCTGCTGCTGATCGCCGCCTGTCTGTTCCCGCTGTTTTCAACCAAATATCTGCTGACGGTGGCCATACTCGGGCTGATTTATGTGCTACTCGGCCTCGGGCTGAACATCGTGGTCGGACTGGCCGGATTGCTGGACCTGGGTTACGTGGCGTTTTATGCCATCGGTGCTTATGGCCTGGCGTTAGGCTATCAATATCTTGGACTGGGATTCTGGAGCATGCTGCCGATTGCGGCGCTGATGGCGGCCTGTGCCGGGGCGCTGCTGGGATTTCCGGTACTGCGAATGCACGGCGACTACCTGGCCATTGTGACGCTTGGCTTTGGCGAGATTATCCGGCTGGTGCTGAATAACTGGCTGTCGTTTACCGGTGGACCGAATGGCGTATCGGTGCCGGCACCGACCTTTCTCGGGCTGGAGTTTGGCCGCCGTGCGCGCGAAGGCGGCGTGCCGTTCCACGAGTTTTTCCACCTTAGCTATAACCCCAACATGAAGTTTATCTTCATCTACACGGTGCTGGTATTGGTGGTGCTGTTGGTGCTGTATATCAAGCATCGCCTGACGCGTATGCCGATCGGCCGGGCCTGGGAAGCGTTACGTGAAGATGAGATCGCCTGTCGGGCGATGGGGCTGAATCACGTGCTGGTCAAGCTGTCGGCCTTTATGCTGGGGGCATCGACGGCCGGTATCGCCGGCGTCTTCTTCGCCAGCTATCAGGGATTCGTCAATCCTACTTCGTTCACCTTCTTTGAGTCCGCGCTGATCCTGGCGATTGTGGTGCTGGGTGGCATGGGATCGACGCTGGGCGTGGTACTGGCGGCCTTTGTGCTGACCGTGGCACCGGAACTGCTGCGCAGTTTTGCCGAATATCGCGTGCTGCTGTTTGGCATGCTGATGGTGCTGATGATGATCTGGCGACCGCGTGGACTGGTGCGCACCAGCCGGGTCGGTGTCCCGCTGCGTCAGGGAGCCCGCCATGAGTGATGCCATTTTGCAGGTCGAAAAGCTGATGATGCGCTTCGGCGGTATCCGGGCGCTAAACGAGGTCAGCCTTAAGGTTGAACGCGGATCGGTCACCGCCTTAATCGGGCCGAACGGTGCCGGTAAAACTACCGTGTTTAACTGTCTGACCGGCTTTTATCGCGCCAGCGGGGGGCGAATACAGCTCAACGCCAACCAGCGGTCGACCGATGTGATTCAGGTGCTGGGTGAAAAAATTCACGCCGCTGACTGGCTTAATCCGGCTCAGCTCGGGTCCCGCCTCTGGTACAAAATGTTTGGCGGTGCGCACCTGGTTAACCGTGCCGGACTGGCGCGCACCTTCCAGAATATCCGGCTGTTTCGTGAGATGTCGGTGATTGAGAACCTGCTGGTGGCGCAGCACATGCTGGTGAACCGTAACCTGCTGGCGGGGGTGTTCAATACCCGCAGCTACCGGGCAGCGGAAAACCGCGCGCTCGATCGCGCTTTCTACTGGCTGGAAACGGTGGACCTGGCGACCAGCGCCAACCGGCTGGCCGGGACGCTCTCTTACGGCCAGCAGCGGCGACTGGAAATTGCGCGAGCCATGTGTACCCAGCCGGAATTGATCTGTCTGGATGAGCCCGCAGCCGGGCTGAATCCGGTGGAAACCGAGGCGCTCAGTGCCATTCTGCATCGTCTGCGCGCCGATCACCGCATCAGCGTACTGCTGATTGAGCACGATATGCCGATGGTGATGAGTATCTCCGATCACATTGTGGTGCTGGACCACGGCGAAGTTATTGCCGAGGGCACGCCGCAGCAAATTCGCCACGATCCACGGGTGATTGCTGCATATCTCGGCAGCGATGACGAGGAGGAGCAAAACCATGGCTGAGCCGCTGTTGCAGTTCGAGGCAGTCGATCTGTTTTATGGCCCGTTACAGGCGCTGAAAAGCGTCTCGCTGACGGTCAATGCGGGTGAGACAGTGGCGCTGATTGGGGCCAACGGCGCGGGTAAATCGAGCCTGCTGATGTCGATTTTTGGTCAGCCGCGCATCGCCAGCGGGGAAATCTATTTTCGCGGTCAGCCGATCAGCCAGAAGTCGACCCATTTTATTGCAGCCAGTGGCATCGCTCAGGCACCGGAGGGACGCCGTATCTTCGCCGACATGACCGTGGAGGAGAATTTGCAGATGGGCACCATTGCCATCGGCAATCGTTATCAGAAAGAGGATCTGGCGCGGATGTACAGCCTGTTTCCGCGCCTGCTGGAGCGGCGTCGGCAGCGTGCGATGACGCTCTCCGGCGGTGAGCAGCAGATGCTGGCGATTGCCCGCGCGCTGATGAGCCGGCCAGCGCTGCTGCTGCTGGACGAACCCAGCCTCGGCCTGGCGCCGATTGTGGTTAAGCAAATCTTCACTATTCTGCGCGAGCTGACGGCGCAGGGGATGACGCTGTTTCTGGTGGAGCAGAATGCGCGCCATGCGCTGAAGCTGGCCAATCGCGGTTATGTGATGGTGAATGGCGAAATTCGCTTAAGCGGCAGCGGGGCAGAACTGCTGAACAATGAAGAGGTTCGTAGTGCTTATCTGGGCGGCGCAGCAGCACCTGCCGTCGGCGGAATAAAAAGTTTGTAACGATGATTAATTTGGGCAGGAAAGACTTTGCATATTTCTCTGCCCACTATCATCATTAGATCTCCTGTCCCGACTCTTCTGATTTGGTAATCCTTTGCAAAATCCCGGCGTAGCAGTGATGCAGGCGATCAAGCGCACGGCGTGGTATCCGAAACGTCGCGCTTACCGCACGCTCTACTGGCGTGAGATATCGCCATTAGCAGTGCCTATCTTTTTCGAGAACGCCTGTGTGTTACTGATGGGCGTGTTGAGCACCTTCCTGGTCAGCTGGCTGGGGAAAGAGGCGATGGCGGGCGTAGGCCTGGCAGACAGCTTCAATATGGTGATCATCTCCTTTTTTGCCGCCATCGACCTCGGCACCACGGTGGTGGTGGCGTTCAGCCTGGCAAAACGCAACGGCAAACGCGCCCGTGCCGCCACGCGACAGTCGCTGGGGATGATGACGGTGCTGTCGTTTGTGCTGGTCATCGCTATCGAGTTCTGGGGGCATCTGATCATCGATGCGATAGCCGGTGCCGCCGATCCCAAAGTGAAAGAGCTGGCGCTGAGCTATCTGCAGACCTCGGCCTGGAGCTATCCGGCGGCGGCCATCACCCTGATCGGCAGCGGCGCGCTGCGGGGTGCAGGCAATACCAAAATTCCGATGCTGATTAACGGCGGGATGAACATCCTCAACATCATCATCAGTAGCGTGTTGATTTACGGCTGCTTCTCCTGGGATGGCTTAGGCTTTATCGGGGCCGGACTGGGGCTGACCATCACCCGCTATATCGGGGCGATTGCGGTGATCTACGTGCTGATGATTGGCTTCAACGCCTCGCTGAAGATTACCCTGTCGAGCTATTTCCGGCGCTGGAACAGCAGCATTCTGATGGAGGTACTGGGCATCGGCGTGCCTGCCAGTATCGAGTCGGTGCTGTTCAACGGCGGGAAATTGCTGACCCAGGTGTTCGTCGCCGGAATGGGTACCAGTGAGATCGCCGGTAACTTCATCGCCTTTTCCATCGCCTCACTGATTAACCTGCCGGGCAATGCGCTCGGTTCGTCGTCGACCATCATTACCGGCACCCGACTGGGTAAGAATCAGGTGTTTCAGGCGGAGCGGCAGGTGCGGCACGTGTTCTGGCTGGCGACGATTTGTCTGACCGCGATGGCGTTGCTGACGGTGCCGCTGGCCGGTTTGCTGGCGCGCTTTTACACCAGCGATCCGGAAGTGATTAACGTCACGAAACAGCTGATCTGGCTTAACGCGCTGTTTATGCCGCTGTGGGCCGCCTCGTGGGTGCTGCCTGCCGGTCTGAAGGGCGCGCGCGATGCACGCTACACCATGTACGTTTCGATGTTCAGCATGTGGGGCGCGCGCGTGGTGGCCGGTTATCTGCTCGGCATTGAGCTGGGAATGGGCGTCATCGGCGTCTGGCTGGGGATGTTTCTCGACTGGACGGTACGCGGCGTCTTTTTCTGGTGGCGACTCAACAGCGGCAAATGGCTGAATAACTACCGCCGGATGATCGCCAAATCAGGATAGTGCAGCCGATAACGCCTTCCCTTGAGCCGGGGAAGGCGTTACGGCGAGCTGCCCCATCGTCAAAAACCCCATCCCCGTCACATCTCCAGGCTTCTGAGTCAATCTTCAGTCAATTGCACAAAGCCAGCCGGCATTTCCGCCGTTAGCGTTACTCTCCTGCCGACTGAAGCAGATAATAATAACGATGCTAAAGGTGACCCTATGATCTGTCTCAAACCGGCGCTGGCCTTGCTGCCGCTGCTGTGCAGTAGTCCGCTGTGGGCGACAAGCTATGTTTATGTTTCGAACGCCGACTCCGGCACCGTTTCCCGCTATCACCTCAACGACACCACCGGCAGCCTGCAGTGGCGCGGCGATACGCCAGCCGGTAAAAAGATTATGCCGCTGGCTGCCAGCCCGGATGGCAAGCGGCTGTATGGCGCGCTGCGCAGCCCGCCTTATTCGATCATCAGCTGGCGGGTGATGTCACGGCAGGGCGACCTGCAGCGGCTGGCGGTAACGCCGGTTGAAGCCAGTTTTCCGTGGATCACCACCGAAAAAAGCGGGCACTACCTGCTCGCCGCCTCGTATGACAGTGATATCGTTACCAGCAACCGAATCGATGCACAGGGCGTGGTGACACCGCAGGTGACCGGCCGGGTTAAGACCGGACCGCATGCCCATTCGGTGATCACCGATGTCAGCAACCATTCGCTTTACGTCGGTAACCTCGGCGCCGATCGGGTGCTGCAATATCGCTTCGCAGACAATGGCGCTATCACCCCAATCGGTACCGGCTATGTTCAGGGCGAAAAAAACAGCGGCGCGCGCCATTCGGTGATCTCCCCGGATAACCGCTTCCTGTATAACCTGGCTGAGATGAGCGGCACCATTACCCAGTACAGGCGCGCGGCCGATGGATCTCTGAGTGAGCTGAAGCGCTGGCCGAATGCAGTTGCCGGGAAATATGGCCTGCAGCATGGCGAACAGCGTCCGGCGGGCTACAGCGATCCGACGCCGCGCATCTGGGCAGCGGACATTAAAATCACGCCCGACGGCCGGTTTCTGTATGTCACCGAGCGGACTTCCAGCACGGTGAGCGGCTATCAGGTCGATCCGGCGTCCGGGGCACTGACGCTGATCGGCAGCTGGCGGGTTGAAAAGCAGCCACGCAGTATTGCGATTGATGCCAGCGGAAAATGGCTGATTGCCAGCGGCGAGAAGAGTGCGGTGATCGGCAGTTATGCCATCGATGCGGCCACTGGCGAACTCAGGCGGGTGGCGGAAGCGCCCGTCGGCAAAGGGGCTAACTGGGTCACCTTAATTGCCGGCTAAAGCGACGGCCGGGCGGAAGGTATAGTTAATTTCTGGCATAGCAGCGCAGAAATTTTTGGTTCAGTTTACGCGCCAGAGCGGGTTTACTCGTCTCATCAACCCTGACGGAGCGCATACCATGAAACAGAAACTGAAAGCCTGGTTTGAACAACTGCTGAGCGGATCGGCGCCGGTTGCGGCGGAACGCGATATCAACATTGAATTGCTGTTTCCCCTCAGCCAGCTTTACGGCATGGAATATTATCCGGCGCTGCATCGCTACCATGAAAAATAATCCCTGTTGTACTTTAATCGCCTAAAGGCCCGCCATTCTGCGCGGGCCTTTTTGTTATTTGCGGCTTTCACTTTTATCAAAAATTTTGCGCCTGAAGGCCGGTGTCGGGAAACGTGAAAAACCCGTCGCGGCGGAACCGGTGCCACAAGCGGTGGGCCGGGATAGAATAAAAGAGGACAAGCGCAGTGCCAAAACAGAGACGCCACGCCTGCCTCTGAGCTATCAGGCCGTGGTATTAATGTTGCGGCCAATTGCCGGATTCGCCGGTAACGCGGGGATGGCCTGGAGAATGCTGGCGGCGGCTGCCTGTTGATTATCCAGCGTCTTCTTCAGTAATACGGTGTTCACCTGACTGTGCAGATCCATGCTGGCGAGACCGCTAGCCAGCGAGGTAATTTGCGATACATCCA